>Ga0268284_1000011_pt1 | contig 217846 bp, 152 predicted proteins | sample saktaG_14_FD_190137 | JGI IMG/M metagenome (GOLD analysis project Ga0268284, IMG submission 190137) | Saline water microbial communities from Sakinaw Lake, British Columbia, Canada - sak_2013_06_06_40m | ecosystem: Environmental > Aquatic > Non-marine Saline and Alkaline > Saline ...
ATGCAAATAGAATAGCTTTAACAAGGGTATTAGAAGGTGATGATAAAAAGAAGCCAGGATATGGTGATAAGACGCAAAGTACATTAGAAGCTTTAGCTAAAGAATCAAATACCACAGAAGAAGAGATCCTCTTAGGCACGCTGGGTAACGATGATATTTTAAAGTTAACTGCAGGAGAAGTAGACGCACTGCGCGAAGCTTATTTTACTGAATTTAACCGTAAGATCTTTATGGTCATCGGTGGCAATGGTTCGCTCTCGGTAATGTTGCCGGCGTTAATTGAATCAGAGTATGCTGTAATGATGTCTCAGGCAATCACCGATAACGGCGGCAGAACTGGCAAGCAGGAAAAAGAATTACGCCTGGCTAAGGGGCCGACCATTGGCCTAGGCGATGAAGCTGCCGCTGTCTGCGACGGCTTCCTGCCGGATACTTTTACGTCCCGGAAGATCTTCTCGAACTTTAACGCTTCGGATAAAAAAGAAGAGGTGGGTATTTATCCGAGCATGCTGGAAACAATCATCCTGGTAGCCACTAAAAAGATCACCGGCTTAGCCTTAGAGCATGGTTATGTACAATTTATGATTGAGCAGTTTAATTTAGCCAGGATCGTGGATACAGAGTTTACCGGTATGACCAAAGCTTACTCTGAAAAATCCAGACTTTATTACGAGCAGTTTGCGGCCAAGGGAATAGAGTTTTTCCATGGTAAATCCGTGCGCAACTTAAACATGCTGGCCCTCTTCCATGAGTTAGGCGCATACATTGATTTAGTTTATGGCGGCGGCACAGAAAAAGACCAGGCAAAAGTAGCCATGTATTTATTGGAAAAGATCTGGTTGGAAAGCGCCTGGGGCGAAGAATATTTACGCTTCCATGTTATCCCGGTAGCCCTGGATCCGGCGACATTAAGAGCGGTATATGACAAGCCGATTACTCCGGAGATGCTGGAGTTCCTCAGGAAAAAAGTAGACACAGATTTAGATGAATGTTTAATTTATAACGCTCAAGGCCAGGCGATCGGCGTATTCGGACAGAAGTTTATGGATCAGCTTCGCGGCAATACCCTGGTTGATTTTAGGGTAGTGAAAAGTGAAAAAGAACCGAACGCTCCGATCTCCCCGGTGAATCCGGAATTAGCCATGTGGCTCGGCCATCAGAAGATCAACGCCGTATTTGTCGGACCGGGTTCCACATATTCCAGTATGCTTCCACAGATCGGCACTCCGGGATTAGCTGACTCCGTCAGAAACAGCCCGGCAGAACATAAGATCTGGTTCTTCAACAACGTAAATACCGAAGAGTCATCGAACTACGCGTTAGTTGATTATATCAATGCCATTGAGCGTATCTTAAGCAGCCGCGTAGTAGCCGATGACTTTATTGCCCAGATCTCTGCGCAGTCCAATGGCTCCCGGGGTAATTACTATGTAGATGATGCCGGTATATACAGAGTGCGTGGTACTAATGAATATTATGTGCGCATCTCGGATATGGTCAGCGGCGTGTTGATCAATAAAACGCTTGCTAAAGACATTGATGATTATATCCGGGAGAATAAACTAGCGGCTTACGGTTATGATGTTGACGCTCCGCGTCAGATAGCCATTGTTACCTTTACCAACAGCAATCTTCCGCAGTTCTTTAATCTCGATGACCGCAAGCTTTATAGCGGGATTGAAGATGGAAAAACACACTTCTTAAAGCAGCTGGATATAGAAGTTGAAACCGGCGTATTTGAATCTTATCCGGTGCTGGTTGATGAAGCCGGCCAGACTAGAGAATGCCAGCCAACGGATTTAGACAAGGTTGAAATCCGGCCGGGAGTATTTGCCTACCCGTCGCATTTTGTCTACCTTAACCGTTACATTAAATTTTTAATTGATAATCCGAACTTTGCTAAAAAGCATGGAATAGATTTTGCGCATCTTACTCCGGCTGCCCGGAAAGAACTCTGGCTGTTAAGCTGGGCTGAACAAGACAAGAGGCTCTACCATGAAAGATCCGAAGCCGGCAAATGGGAGAGAATGGTTTACACTACCGATGCCGAACTGCGCGAGATATTGCTGGCGCGCTTCCCGGTTGAGAACATCTACATCGAGCAGGTTATTGATGTTGCCCGTAAGAACTTAAAAGCGGCAGTAGGCAAATGCGCCATTGAGACCATGGGCGGAATCAGCCCGGTACAGACTAAGAAGTTCCTGCTTAAAGAAGGCATCGTTGAGGGGGATAATCTGCACCTGGATAATGGTGGTTATGATTTTACAGATTATACAGCGGTTATTGAGCCAGGCGAAGATGTGCATACAAGATATCATGATCAAGAGCTTGCAATTGTTGCTGCTAGAAATGGGCCAATTGATGAAAATATTCGTAAACTCGAAAGAGCTTTGATCTATGCCGGTTTACCGGTTCGTCATAGTCATACAAATTATGATGGCGATGATGGTTCAATGTCTCCGGAACAGCTTGTCGATCATGCTATTAAAAATGGGGTCACAGTATTATACATAACTGGTCATAATTCTATCAAGGGGTCTTTAAAGGCGATGGAGTATGCTAAAACCATTCCTTATGTTATTGCTTTACGTCCAGGTGTTGAAATCGATGCGCCTATTTTTGATAAATTTGGCAAGCCGGTGTTATTTCACTTTAGAATAACTTGTCCGAATAATTCCGAAGTTATTCATAGCGTAGAAGAATTAGTTCAAGAACTGGATGCAAAACTCGAAAGATCTTTAGTTTTACGTTTTGAGAAAGTTTTAGGATTATCTGATCGAGTAGAGTTTGACAGAGCTGTAACGGACCGGGCTTTAGATTTATTGTCTCAAGATAAAGATGGAAATAAATACATTACAAGCCTGGGATTATCCTGGAGCGATAAAGATGCAATCCGAAAGATACTGTATGATTTGTTTAAAGATATCAAAGATTATGTGGATACTCATGATCGTAAAGATTATATGCCAAGATTTTTGAATTCCGCAAATATTACCGGGGCATGGACTGATCGCATAGCTGTTTTTAAAAATAAAGGCGGGGCGATTGCGATAAGAAGATGCCTGCGAGCGCTTTTGGATATCTTATATGGCGATGAATTCGTTAAGTTTGATTCAATATACCCGCTGCGCGCAGAAGAAGCCTTGCGTAGATTTGCAGCTTTAGGTTGTTTAAATATTGTTGCTCATCCCGGTTATGAGGTAATCCAAAGAAGGCTTATCTCCATGGAAGATTTTGAAGCCCAGATGATTGATTTTGCGCGCAAAGGAATACTTCACGGCGCAGGAAGAGGCTGGATTAATGAAAGAAAAGAAATAGATGATTTTATTGCTAGAGTAAGAAATACAGACGGGGTAAGATTTTTCTATGCTGACGGCAACGTGTCAGATTTTCATTATTTGGATAAGGGCGATATAGTCAAGGGTGATTGTATTAGAAATAAAGCCGGGGAGATTGTCGGATATGCTTTAGACGGAGAAACACCGGATAGAGAAGGTTATTTTAGAGACGAAGCTTTCTTTGGCGCAGTTGTAGCAACACATGGTAAAACAGAATCACGCGATAATAGTGGCCATGATTCACGCATGGCCGTTTCTCTAAGTAATAATGGCATTGAGCCAGTGGCTACCTTAGAGGGTGGCGGAATAAGGATTAATGACGATGTAGGAACTGTTATTTATTTCGGTAATGAAGCTAGAAATTATTTAAATAATATTGATTATTTTGAATATGAAACAGAAATTGTTCTTGGCTCTGGTTGTAGCGTAGAAGTTAGTATTGCTGGCCAAAAATTTGTTTTATCAGAGCCAGGAGCGGTATTAATTAAAGCAAAGACATCTGCCAAGGCCCATGTTATATCTGGGAATGTGTTAGTGTCAAAAATGCCTTCTATGCCTAAATGGTATGAGCATTTTGGTCCATCTGGAAAGAATAATACCGGGCTGGTTTGGCAGAATGACGGGGTATATGTGTATAGCCAGAGAGTTAAGAGAAACTTTTGGCATCTTGATTCAGGTTCAGAATGGATTGTTGATTCTACTGATGAGGGTTATCCGACAATCGGTGTTTCTCGGGTAATCTCCCCTGCACATCTAGATAATAAGGCAGTCGCGTTTACAGATATTAGGCCAGAAGAAAACCTCCATAAGCATCCGATTAGAGACGGATTTAAGAAGTTAATAGAAGTGTATTTAGTTACTAAAGGCGTAGGGGTATTAGTATATATTAAGGATAATAAGCAAGAAACTATTTTTGTTAAAGAAGGGGATTTGGTAATAATTCAACCTGGAGTTGTGCATGAACTTCTTGCTGCAACTACCCCTTATGAGCATTTAGTTTTACATAGTCCTTCAGTATTCCAGTATTCTTTTTGGTTTAAGGATAACATGGAATATCAAGCATTTGGAATAAGCCAAACAGAGAGAGATAATTTATTAAAGGCTGTTTTAAGTGATATGGAAAAAAATGCTGAAGCGTATCGCGATAATGGTGGCTTATTCGGAGGTCTTTTATTTTTACCTACCGGGAAAGCGCTTTCCGGGAAGGGAACAGAAACTTTATTAATTTCAAGCAGCCAAGCTGAATTTTCTTCCGCTTTAATTGGTGCGCATTTGGCGCGCGCTCCACCGAAGAAAGTCAGACTGATTGTCGCAGCGGATAAAGATATTGATTCTTTGTCTGAAATATTGTCCGGCGTTAAACAAGTACTCCCCGTTGAGTTCTTAGATATTATTGAAATAAGTTTTGCAGATTCAGGTCTGAGCATGAATCGCTTTCATCAATATTCAGTGGATGATCTACATGAAGTCGCTAAGGCACATAAAAATCCATCCGACACAGAAATTACCTTGTTGTTAACCGATGCAGATATAACTCCTAAATTCTCAAATTTAACTCCCTATCATATTTTTGGAAGAACCTGGCTTAGCGAGAAGATTATTGTCATGTCATCATATTGTTTCCGCAATCCGTCAGCGGAATTATCCGCGCAGCGTTTGCATAAGAATATTATTCATGAACTCGGGCATGCTTTTGGGTTGGGGCATTGTGATAATCAAAATTGCGTAATGAAATTTTCAGAAAATCCGGATGTTTTTGATCGGGCTTCTGCGGAGTTCTGTCCCTCTTGCTTACAGGCGGTTGCTTTATCTCAACTGATTTTGTTAAACAAAGATAAAATTTCAGATAATGGCGGATTATCTTCTTGGGAGGATTCAGCTAATGCGTTTAGGGATTTGGATCTGTTTGTTAAGATTGTATATGAAGATGACGGGGCGATTGTTTGCGATATAGATAATACCGTAACAAATGAAAGAAATATGCCGATTACCGAGTCGATTGCCAGATATTTATGCGCTTTAGCCGTTCTTGGTAAAAAAGTTTATTTTATTACCGGCAAGTCTATCGAAGAAATAATTGATTATGGCTCTTTGGATCTTCTACTCACTTTGTTTATCGATAGCGGGATTCCGACGAGCCAGATAATTGTTTATACCTCTGAGGGCGCTGGTAAATTCACTTTTGACGGCCGCAATCCGGTGATGGATCCGGAGTATAGTTTAGTGTTCGGCACTACTGATGCGCAGGTTTTAGAAGAAGAGGTTGCTCGGATAGCGGACGAGCTAGAGCAAAGACATGGCTTATCCGCTGAAGGTGCGGAACCGTTTATTCATAATTTTAGCAATTTAAAATATAATTATAGCCCCTATGGAAATAAGGACAAAAAACAATATAAATTTGAAAAAGATTCGGCGGTTGCCGCAACTTATATTCCTGCTCGGCTTACGCGCGTTGAAATCGCCGAACTTATTATGGAAAGGCTAAGACAAAGAAACGTAACTTTATTTAAATACGAAATTAGCGGAAGTACGACTATTGGGTTTGTGAATGCCAAGGTAAGCAAGGAGTTTGCGGTTAAGGATATCTTAAAAATTAATCCTAAGATAGTCTATATCGGAGATGAAGTTGTCGCCGGTAACGATAACGTTATACTTGAGTTTGGCAAAAGCGAACCGAGAGTATATGTTCTTTCCGTAGATGATAACAAAGGCGAGCCCTTACCGAGAGTGCTTTGGTTAGGCGGAAAAGCTAGCGGCACGGAAGCATTTCTTAAAAGGCTGTTTTCCTTTATTTCTCTGGACAATGGCGCAACCGATGATTTGCAGGGGAATAATGAAATTGTTTTCCCGAGTGTTAATCCGGTAAATACTTCGGCTTGGGGAAGATTAAAATTGCTTTATGAGCGGTTAAAAAATCTTTATATGCCCGATTCGGATACAACTATGGAGCATCTCAGAGAAGACAGCAATACTCCTGGATTACAGACTAGTGGAGTGAGGAAGTTAGGAGGAGATGGTCAATATGCCGATATTCCCGCTATAGTTACTATTGGTTGTGGTAGCTATGCTTTAAAAGCTCATTTGCCGGTTTTAAGCAAGGCGCATAGAGATGGTATATGTAATTTGTTCGCCATATGTGATTTTCCGAAAAAGGATAGAATAGATAAAAAAAATCATTTACTAGGTCTTAAGCAGGTTGAAGCCGATATAGGTCATCCTCTATTGTATGTTAATGTTCCTGTCGCATGGAAATCTTCAATTCCTACTCAGAAGGAAGTGGATAATCTTTTATCTGGGTTAGTAGAAAAATTAAGAAATTTTAAAAGGGTGGGTGTAGTTATCTCTACCTTCGAAACAGCTCATAAACCTTATATAGTCTGGGCGATTGAGCACGGATATCATGTTTTAGTGGATAAACCACTTACAGTTACTCAGAACTGTAGTACGGATAAAAGAGCGGCTAGAAGATTAGTAGATGATTATAGGGAGTTAGTCAGGCTTGCTGAAAATAAAAGTGTACTTTTTATGATAGCAGCTCAGAAAAGATATTCGGATTTGTATACAAAGATAGCAAGGATGGTCAGGTTAATAAAGATTGAAGATAGGTTCGTTCCAATAACAGATATCTCATTTCATACAAATGATAGTTATTTAACTTTCTCTATAGATGAGGCCGATGAGAGCTTAATAAGCAGGGAAAAAGGAATTCGCAGGCGTTATAATGCTTTTCGTTCCGGAGGCGGTAAGATTACGCATACGGGTTATCACATCTTTGATATTCTTACTTATTTAATGCGGTTAAGCGGAATAGGGGATATTAAAAGTGCAATAGTTTCAGCTAGGTTGGAGCGTGCCCTTGAAAGTGATATGCAATTTAATAGATATCAAGGTAAGGGAAAAGGCAAGGAGATTGGTTGGAATGAAGGTGGTAAGGGATTACCAGATGATTTTATTGCTCAAAACATCTGTGAAAAGAGTGCTTGGGTCGACATATATTTTAGAGATAGCAAAGGGAACGTAAGAGCCCACGTTTATTTATCACTTAAGCATGAGGGGTTTGCTAGGGGAAAACAAGATTATATGCATTTAGAGCAAGGGCCGATTGCAAATATTGATTATCGCAAAGTTGCAAAAATGGGAATAAAAAATGACTTTGAGGTTGGTGGGGCAAAACATGCGGAGCTTATTTCTATTAGATGTCGTATCAACAAAGAGAACCAGCGTGCGATGCAAGATGATATTTTGGTTGAAAGAATAGCTGTGGCCGAAGAAGACGATACTCTCCCGGCAAGGGAATTTATTAGTGCCCTAAGAGAAGATATTCCGGCAAAGGTGAAGGTTATTTCTCCGGTTAGAGATCATGGTATAGGCATAAAATTAATTGCTGCGGCTTATGAATCGGGTATTAAAGGTGAATCAGTTGATGTAGAGTTTGATCCGCAAGAATGGAACGAGCCAGTATTCTATGGAGAAGCAAAATTTCGCGATATTGATCACCTAGATAATGGCGGTACCGACGATTTACAAATTCCTCAGGAGATTGTTTTTCCGAGTGTTAATCCGGTAAATACTTCGGCTTGGGCTAAATTAAAATCTCTTTATGAGTCTTTAAAAAATAGCCTGCATATGCCTGATATGTTTAAGAGCAATCCTAATCGTTTTAAAGATTACTCTCTTTCTTTTGAAGATATACTCCTGGATTATTCTAAGAACCGGGTTAATCCGGAGATATTGGATGCTTTATTTAGTCTAGCTAATGAAGTCGGGCTTAAGGCGGCCATCGAAGCCATGTTTACCGGTCTGAAAATCAATAAAACCGAAGATCGCGCAGCATTGCATATTGCTTTAAGGAATCAATCTAATACGCCCATCTATGTAGTAGGCAAAGACGGCAAGCCTAAAGATATAATGCTGGATGTAAACCGCGTTTTAAAACAAGTGGAGATTTTTTCAGAAGCAGTTATCTCCGGAAAACATCTTGGCTACACTGATTTACCAATTACCGATATCGTGAATATTGGTATTGGCGGATCTGACCTTGGGCCGGTGATGATTACTGAAGCTTTAAAGCAGTACGCTGCTAGAAAAGATTTAAGGGTGCATTTTGTCTCGAATGTTGACGGAACGCATATTGCCGAGAAGCTAGAGGGATTAAATCCTGCAACCACGCTCTTCATTATCGCCTCTAAGACTTTTACTACCCAGGAAACTATAACTAATGCCGATACTGCCAAGGCCTGGTTTTTAAAGACAGCGCAAGATAAAGAGCATATCAAAAAACATTTTGTAGCCATTTCTACAAATACAGAAAAGGTCGCGGCATTCGGCATTGACACAGCCAACATGTTTGAATTCTGGGATTGGGTAGGAGGACGTTATTCTTCCTGGTCAGCTATCGGGTTATCGGTTGCCTGTTACATCGGTTTTGATAATTTTAAAGCATTGCTTAGCGGCGCTCATGCTATGGATAAGCATTTTAGAGATGAGCCGTTTGAGCGCAACATACCGGTAATCCTCGCTTTATTAGGCGTCTGGTACAATAATTTTTACGGCGCTCAGTCTCAAGCCCTTCTGCCTTACGATCAGCATTTGCATAGATTCGCGGCATATTTTCAGCAGGGTGATATGGAATCAAACGGTAAAAATGTCGGCCGCGACGGTAAGCCTGTAAATTGTCAAACTGGTCCGGTTATCTGGGGTGAGCCGGGTACTAACGGCCAGCACGCCTTTTATCAATTACTTCATCAGGGTACTAAATTAATTCCTGCTGATTTTATTGCCTTTGCCCAGAGGAGTAATCAAAAGTTTGATGAAGATCCGGCACTAAAAGCCCGTTTAGACCTGCACCACAAGATTTTCCTCTCTAACTTCTTTGCCCAGACGGAGGCTTTATTACAGGGTAAAGATGTTGCAGGTGTTCGTAAGGACTTCGATGCAGATAATGCCAAGATTAGAGCTGAAAATATCAAAAGAATAGAAAGAGGAGAAAAGCCTGTAGCTGAAATATCTGAAGAACAGATTGCCCGTCAAACTCCTTTTAAGGTATTTACCGGCAATCGTCCGACTAACTCTATTCTGGTTAAGAAACTCACCCCTCACACACTCGGTGCACTTATCGCTTTGTATGAGCATAAGATTTTTGTGCAGGGGGTCATCTGGAATATTTACAGTTTTGATCAGTTCGGCGTAGAGTTAGGTAAAAAACTTGCGGATGGTATCCTGCCACAGCTTAAAGAAGGCGTTCCTGTGACTGGGCATGATTCATCAACTACAGGCCTGATCAATGCTTATAAAGAGATGGCACAAGATTCAGAACATTTAGATAATGGCGGTTATGCTGAGCAAAAAAGTTTAAAACATTTTTGGCAAAGAATTCCGAATAAATATAAAGGGGTATTTATGGTCTGTTGTTCGGCGGCATTAATCGGGATTAAGCCATTCTGTGCCAAGATGCTTTATGCGGCAGGTTTTGGTGTTTTTGCAGTACAGGCGAACTACTATTTATATGCTTTGATAGGTCTGATTGTTTACAGGGTTTTAGCTTCAAAGTTCAGCTCTAGAGCGCGGATAGTTAGTGAAAAGCCGGCCGACGCATCTTTTGGTATAAAAGGATTCATTAATAAGGTTAAGCCTTGTTTGGGTGTTGTCGTCTGGGCAACTATATTCCAGCATATATTTGCCTCTCCTTTTGATTATTTGTCTCTAATGTATAATTCTCCGTTGGTTACGGAAGTTATCGTGAAGAGCTCTCCGATTATTCTGGTCTTTTTAATTAGCAAGGGGTTATTCGGGATAAAAGAGTCATTGACCCGGAAGAAAGTTATCGGCATATTTGCCACATTTATCGGCATTACTATGGTTGCCTGTTTTATGAAGGCTAGCGGCGGGGCAACCGTTTTAGGAATAATATTCGCATCAGTCTCAAGCGTATTTTATGCGCTTGCCGAGCTTATGAAAAAGAAATCCCGTAACCTTATTAATGCTCCGGATTTGCTTATTTTTGCCTATGCTTCTTCTTTGCCGTTGATGATCGCGTTATCTTATTCTTTAGGCGGAAGTTTTCAATTCATATTCAACCTTCCGATGATGGTTATCGCTTCGATAAGCGTAGTCACATTGTTATTAACCTATCGCGCGCTGGATTATCTGGAAACTTCCGTTGCCAAAAGCATCAATAATACTTCGCCAATAGCTGTTCTTTTAATCACCATATTCTTACAACCGCAACTGCTCGTAAGCATACTTCCTATTTTAGGGGTTTTGTTGGCAGTCGGCGGTGTTCTGCTTACTTTGCGCGGAAATAAAACAAATCTATCCGGGAAGAACGAGATTACGCTTGATAATGGAGGAGAGAGCGATGTTTTAGTTGAAAGGATCGAAAATGTTCCTTCCGCCGAGCATATCAGCAATGAAACAATCCGGAGTTTTGGAAATGATGAAATTGTTTTTATACAGCATAATGATGCAGCTAACTCCGTGACCATCGAAAGAGAAAAAATTTCCGGTCACGTTCCTTTTGCCGGCAAATTATTTAGCGATCCGGAAGCGGTGGCCATCGCCACCGATACGCATGGTACGAACATTGGATTAGAGTCGCTTTTGGGGCATATAGAAAATCCTAAGCAAGTAATTCAATTGGGAGATTGGACTGATCGGGGACCGGCATATACTTATCGTCAGGGTTTGGCCGGTAATCATGATGCCTGGTATTTGGGAGCAATCCTGGGAAATCGACAGCTTCTCTTGAGCCAGCTTTGGCATGTTTTTAGGTATAACAATGAGGAGACATTTAAAAGAGAACTCGGTTGTGATACAGCTGAATTTAAGGCCTGGGCGGAGAAAATTTATGCCGGCATTGATATACAGAAAGAGATTAGCCAGGGGCGGATAAGCAAGGAGCGCGGGGTTAATTCTAAAGCGGAGCTAGCGTCTTTAATACTGTATTTAAAAGCAACGCGCGGGAATGCGGATTTGTCTTCTATTCCGCATAAATATCTTATTCCTTTGACTCCGGTTTGGGCGCGTTATCTAAGATGCTGGAGCGTGTTCACGATTAAGGCGAAGTTGATGGCTAGGGATCTTCAGAGGCAAATAAATTCATCCGAAGCAGCCAGCCGGTTAGCGGCAAATATTCTTTCTACGGATATTTTTAGAATCGTAAATGTTGCGGGATTAAATATATTAGCGATGCACGCCTTGCCTCCGATTGATGATATGGGGAATTTTGTTAAAATTGACAATCGGGAAAGTTTTGATCTGATTAAGCACACGCAGAGCAGATGGGAAGAGCTTAGAAGGCTTTACCATAAAAAAGAAATATTTGGTTTAACTAAAACAGAGCTAGCTGAATACCAAAGTTTAGTTTCTTGGTTAATGCAGATATCTTTAAATAAAGACTCTTTGTTGCATGCTCAGGATGAAAATCGAGACGGTTTTTGTTTTCCGGATGTTGCTTTAGCTAAAAATGGTAATTTTAAGGAAAATAAGAATGCGGTATATGGATTAGTGGGTATTGATCTGGGGCTTCAGGATGAACTGTTTACGCAGCTGGAACACTCGCATACTTTTCAGAGAAATCTTAAAAATAATTTTAATGTAGTAGAGATGAAAAGGGATGTTGTCTCATGCGCTGTTGCTGCCAGAATTGTGAAAGACGCTGGCTGTGATTTATTGGTTACCGGCCATGTGGCGGAGAAACCTGGCCTTTATGGCAATAGAATCATTCTGCTTGATCCGGGCTGGGCGACTAAAGGGGGAGTGGGAGGTTTTACAGATAAAGGAGCGGTACTTTATATTGATTCTAAAAAAGAAATGACTATTCTTTATCCTTATCGTTTAAAAGTTCTTGCGCAAAATAAACTTACTAAAAGCGCGATCAGCCGACATTTAAGATTAAGAGATGTTTTTTACTATGATTTATCAATTCCCTGGTGGGATCTGGAAGCGTATCCGAAAGTAAAAGAAGATTTGTGTAGTATTTTAAATTTATCTAGCGCAGAGGGCAAGGAAATAAGGAGTCGCTTAGAAGTTCTTTTAGACGGAAGCTGGATTTGGGTGATTAATCGGGAGCTGCTTTTTGATATTTTGCTTGAGAAATTCAGGGGCACGGCTCATGAGAAAGAAATTATTGGTTCACCGGTAAAAATTGTGGCCGCCGGTTTTGTGCATTTACGTAAAATAGAAATAGCGACTAAGGCGCATACCGATGCGCTGTTGCTTGCTCCGAGAGCGTTAAGCAATTTGTCCGATCATGCGTTAAGTTTAATTGTTTTTCGCGGGGGCAGGGGCGGCGGTCCGTTAACCGCTTTGCTTAAAGAGGTTAAAGTTAACGGCCAATTCTTAAATATTAATGTTGTTCCCGGAGCTACTGATGACGGTAGAAGTTGGGAAGAAGGGGTGGAATTTTTCTCTGAGGTTGGATTGTTGGTAACCGGCGTGCCGGATATGGGGAAATCTCTGATTGATTTAAGCAATAACAGCGGTACAAAATCGCTGCTGGAATTGCGCGTTCCCGGAAAATCCTGGAAAGGCGAGTTTGCCTTTGAGCAGTTTGATGTGGAGATTATTCGAGAGCAGTTGTTAGAGCTGTTCTCCGGTAAAGTGGTGGGAGGGGCTTTTAGCGAGATTAGCGGTTGTATAGAAAAACTGGAAGCCAGCGAGAAAAAGGAATTATTCGCACATTTTAAGTTTTTTATGGAAAAAGTAAAATCCATAGAGGAGATAAGGTTAAGGCGGATTAATTCCGGCGATTTGAGCAAACATGAAAAGGATAAATTAGCGTATTTTCAGAATGTAAAAGGTTTAAGTTTGTCGGATTCTTTAAAACGCATTGCCCAAATAGATTTACGCGGGATACCGTTACGCAGCGTATTAATTATTGCCGCTTATTTTAATTCCGGGGATTGGCAGAAAGCAGTGGATTTAATCGGCGATTATCTGGGCGTAAGATTAGGAAGCGGAGTAAAGCTGGCCAGTACTCAGAGACTAAAAGCAATCTCTCTGCTTGAAGATGGCACTTTGCTTTTTTCAGAAGACGAGGTAAATAAGGTGCCCAAGTCTGCTGAATTCTTACGGGTATTCTTGAGCAATCATATTCTTACTGAAGAAGAAAAACGTACGATTAGCGAAGCTGATTTTGAACAAAAAATTAAACTTTTAACACGACTTAATCGCGGGACGGGTATTTCGGCATATCCCTCCACATTGCAATGCATAAAAGATGCAGACGCTATTATCTATCTTCCGACGACGATTGTGGCCAATCGTGTCACTGCCGAGATTATTCCGGAAGTCGGCCAGGCAATCGCAGAATCTAAGGCCGCGAAGATTTATTTTGCAAATTCTACATTTGAGACCGATCCGCAAGGAACAACCGTAAACAGTCACTTAAAAATGGAATATCGTTTCGCCAGCGACCAGCAGCATTTGCCATATTCCCTGTTGGATTTATCCGGTATTTTAAAGCATTTTGAATATGTGGTTGTTCCTTCCCGAAGGTTGCGTTCGGATATTAATTTATATTTGCCAATCGAGGAGAGTGAAATTGCAAGTTTAGGGCTTAAGCTGGTGAAGATCGATATGGAAGAAGATAATCCGCATGATCCGGAAGGAAAATACGTTACTTCTAGAATGTTGGATGCTGTTTTAGGGTTAATTTCGATTGATCCGGGTAATCCGGCAAAAGATCAGGATTATCTTGATAATGGAGGTTTTTTTGGTGGTTGGAATTTTTGGAAGCGCACTTCAAATAAATATGAATATGAGGTTAAGGTTTTGCCGGATGAAAGTTACAGAGTGGAATTTGCGCGTGATGTTTTTAATACCGTTAATCCAAAATTGGCTCAGGAGATTGCCGGAAGAAAAACATTTTTCGTGGTTGATTCCGGAATCGGTAATGCGGCAGTTGCGCGAATAAAAGAATATGCAGGGCATTATAATCTATCTTTTGAGGTGATGGTGATTAAAGGCGGTGAAGAGGTTAAAGCCGGTCTGGATTCAGCGTTTGAGGTGATTAGGCGCGCGGAAGAGTTCGGGATTGACCGGAAGCAGCTGATCGTGCTTGTCGGCGGAGGGGCGGTGCTGGATATGGCCGGTTTAGCCGCAAGCATGTTGCATCGCGGGGTTGAGCATATCCGCATACCCTCAACATTATTAGCGCAGGTTGATGCCGGAATCGGGACGAAAAACGGCGTTAATTTTATGGGCCAGAAAAACTTTTTAGGGGTGTTTCATACTCCGCAGGTGGTATTGGTGGATCCATTTTTGCTCTCTACCCTTGATCTGCGTCAGATGCGTTCGGGCTTAGCCGAGGCGGTGAAAGTGGCTTTAATAAAAGATAGAGGATTATTTGAGTTGATTGAGCAAAGATTCGGGGATGTTTTGGGTAAAGATTTTTCTTGGCAAAGCGCAACTGAAGAAATCATGTGGAAAACAATCGTTGCCCATTTAAGCCAGATTCATACGGATCCTTATGAATTAAAACTTGCCCGGCCGTTGGATTATGGCCATCAGTGGGGGCATCGATTGGAAGTAGTTACGCAGCATCGTTTAAATCATGGAGAAGCGATATCCGTAGGGATGGCCGTGGATAGTTATCTTTCTGCGGAGAGAGGGTTGATTAATTTTCAAGAGATGGAAAGAATATTGCAACTCTTCGAGCAAATTGGTTTACCGGTATATGATTTAGAGGCAACCTTAGAGAATATTTGGCCGGGGCTGGAGAGTTTTCGCAGACATTTGGGCGGAGAATTAACGATATCTTTACTTAATGGTATTGGCGGTAAACAAGATGTGCATGAGATTTCTAAGGAGGAAGTAAGCAGGGCGCTGGAGTATCTTAAGAATCGAACGAAGGGAAAATATTTAGATAACGGCGGGTTCTCTGACCCGGGTAGCTTGGTTCGTGAAAATACTATACTCTTTGGCGTATCCGGAGGTGATTGCCCGGGTTTAAATTCCGCTCTTTCTAGCGTTGTGGAAGAGGCCGATAAAAATGGATTAGTGGTTTATGCGTTGGTTAATGGCCTAGAGGCAATTTGCGCCTCTCCGGATGAGTTTTTAAAAAGAATTGTTAAAGTCACTCCGGAATTAGCCGTTAAGATTATGAATTGGGGAAGCATAATTTCTGGTTCATCGAGAACAAATCTTACGGATAAAGATCCTGCGAAACAAACCAAGAAGCAAAATAATGCGATTATAAACTGTAGCGGTTTTCGGGGTGTAGTAATGGTCGGCGGAGATGATCACGCCAAGCAGGCAGGTATTCTTGCGGATTTACTTAAGCCTTACAATGTACCGGTATCAATTATCCCGAAGAGCATTGATTTTGATTGCCATACTTTAATGCTCGGTCCATCTACGGCTATTCAATGGTATCAGCAGGGATTTTGGGCATCTTGCTTAAGCGCTAAAGTGCATATCCGTTGTAATGTTTATGAGTTTATGGGGAGGGATCGGAGCTGGCTAACTATTTTAGGCGCATACGGTTATCCGGAAATTTTTGCTCCGCTGAGCCTGCCTCAAAATTATTCGATCAGACATCCTTATCGTTTTGAGGATCTTCCGGCGGGATTAAGAAACAGCATTCGGCAAACACAAGGTAGCGTTGTGCGGTTGATTGCTGAGCGGCCGGTATATTTTAGAGAAATTTTAATTGCCAGTTTAAATAAGATGCTCGGTGAGGAACTGTTGGTCGAAGGTGAATCTTTGATAGACGGAAACGGCCGGTTGCTGCAATCTCAGACAAGGTTCTATGTGAATATTGCGGTTTCGGAAGGATTTACTTTTAAAGATGCTTTGGAAGAGGGGCATCGTAAAAACAGAGATACTTTATTTTATCGGCTCTTGGATTTAAATGCAAAATGGAGAGCAGATTTTGAGCAAGAGGCGGAATATGATGAACATGGAAATCCTAAGTTATCCGGAATTGGGCAATATTTACAGTTGGCTTTGGTGCATATTCCGCAGCTTGCCGAGTTTGATGCAGAGTTAAAAATTTTGTATGAAAAATTAATCGTGGCTTCTAAATCCGCCGGCAAGAAATCCATAATTAAAGAAATTAATAAAGGCGAGACTATTCAGGCGACGCTTAATGGTCCGCGCTATAGTCTACCGGGCTTTGAGCCACGCGGCCTTACGCCAAATTTACGGGATCAGCTATTAGGAAAAAAATTCGGCAAAAAAGCTGTGCAGCTTATTTTAAAGAATCAAGCCGGGCTTGAGGTTTGCTTGCCGAGATATGCGGATATTGAATTAACCGAAGTTGATGCTCGGCCGGTAAAAGAAGTAGCTGTTAAAGAAAGCGTTGTGGATATTATCGCTGAAGGAAAGCTGAAAGTAAAAGGCGTGCATACGGATAGAGAGATTAACGCTGCCGGCGTGTTGCTGGAATCCTTTTTGGACAACGGCGGATATGCGGATCTTTTTGGTGAAAAAGTTGCGGCGGACAATTCAAATATTTCAGTCTTTTTTGTTCAGGATGAGAGTGAAGATAAGCGCAATGATTTTACAGTAGAAATCCCTAGCGGTCTATCGAGTAAAAAAATACGCGTATTGATTGTTGGTGTAATGCGTCGCATTTCTAATGCTCTGGCATTGAATGCCGGGCCAAAAGTTATAATCAAAGGTCCGGTTGAATGGGAGAGCCAATTTAAAAAAGCAATCCGGGGCGCGATTGTTTTACAGAAAATTCTTAATGACCTAGCGCGTTATTATGATCTAGAGAACGCCCAGGTTATTTTTGAGGCTGACTATCAACCGCCTCTAAAAGAGATAGATGGCAATAAGTATAATTCGGATAGCGTTTCTATTTTTTCACCTGCTCAAAAGGGAATATTTTTAGGCGTGGATTTTGGGGGTAGCAGCGTAAAATTTGCCGCCGTGGTTGACGGGGAAGAATATATATTGGGAAATCCTCTTTCCGGGACTTCTTACGGGTTGACTTCTTTAATAGCATACCGTGATTTTATTCAACAAGCGCTTTTAGAAGGAAAAAGGAGATTAATTGAAAAGGGCATTAACGGAGAGATAGCCGGGATAGGTATATCCTGGAATTCTGTGGTTAAGAACGATAGATTGATTCTTCCGGGATTTGTTCTTGACTGGCTTGATGCGGATGCCGATAAGCAGCAGGCAAGTTATGTATTTGCCGATATTAGGGGATGGATTCGGCAGGAGTTTGGCCAGCAGGTTAAGTTTACGGTTCAAAACGATGGTTTTGCGGGAGCTTTTGAAGCAGGATATAAAACGAAGAAGACGAATACTGTTTATCTGGGATTGGGTTCCGGCGTTGCTTTTAAATTTATTAACGCCGCAGGAGTGATTGCTAAAGGGCTTGGAGAAGCGCATTATGTGCAGATCAAGGGTCGTCAAAGTGCAAGACCGATGCGTATTTACGATTGTATAGGAACTCAAGGTTTGCTGCGTATGGCCAAAAAGCTCGGAGTGATTATCGCGGACAATGAAACGAAGGATTGCAATTTATCGGATAGTGAAATTTGTTTTGGTATTATTTCGGCGGCGAACATCGGAGATAACTTATGCCTGAAGGTAGCTAAAGAAATGGGCGTGCTTCTTGCTGAGACAATTGCTGAGCTTTCCTTATATTGTCCGATAGAAAATGTGGTTATTGGAGGAGGTCTGGTTTCCGGAAAATTCGGAAAAACTATTTTAAAAGAAGCGCGTACGGTAATTAAGGAAAATTTTTCGCAGATAAGCGTAGCTATTCTGGAAGACGTTTCGCACATTAACGCATTGGGTATAGCGCGTTACATCTCTCGGTCATCAGCAAAGATCTCGGAAGGAATAGAATTAAACGTACGATTAAGGAACAGATATTCTAAGTTAGAGGGTGGAGTGGTGACTTTAGAAGAAAGCGAAATAGATCTTAGTCAGTGCAAAGCAGAAGAAGTTGTCGTGGAAATTTTGCTCAGCGGCCTTTGTCGAGCGGATATTAAAGATGTTTTAAAGTCCAAGACGCTTTTAGCCAATCCGCATGCGTTATTTGGCCATGAATTTGTAGGAAAAGTAATTTATGCCGGGAAGAATACCAGTTTTCATCAAGGGGATGTAGTTGTTTTTAATCATAATTCAGCGAATGAAAGAACTACGGGTTTTGCGGATTATTTTATAATTAAAGAAAGAGCTAATGAAGCGCTTATCCGAGTTCCGGGAAATTTATCTCCGAATATTGCCGTATTCTCCGAGCCGCTTTCTTGTGTTCTGCATAGCGTTAAGCAGTTATTAGAAAACAGCGATTTAAAAGATTTTTTAGGCAAGCGGGTGGCAATTATCGGGGCGGGCAATGCGGGTTTAACTTTCGCGGGATTGATAAATTATCTTTATCAAGGAGAGGTTACATTATTTAATCGGTCACCTGCGCGTTTAGAGTTTATAAAAAATAAAGGATTGTTTAAAGCTGTTGATTGTTTATTGATTAGTGAAGAACAAAAACATCAAAATGAATTCGATGTAGTGATTCTAACCCCTACCGCATTAGATAGCGAAATTATTAAAACAGCCGCCGGTTTATTAAAGTCTGGCGGTTATCTGCATTTTTACGGAGGCACGAGTGCAGGGGATAATTTCGCGGGTGCAGAGATAGATAGCATAAGAAAAGAAAAACAACCTAAGGGTAGAGTAGCTTTTGAAGGGAAAGATATTTATTTAACCGGCGGCTACGGCGCTAATGCCGGAGATTTTAATGAATCATTTAGGTTACTTCAGGATAAGAATATTGCTCTTCTGGTTAATCGCATTTTTTCGGAAGAAATACTTTTAGAAGACCTGCCGCTATTAATTAACGATTTTGTTAATCAAGGATTTAATCTCCCGGGGAAGATAATTATTCATCCTCAGGGATCGCTGAATGTAAAGCGAGTTGGCAGATATAGAAGTTTAGCAACTGAGAATTTAGAGGATCTTTCTGCAGGATTGTTTAGTGATGCGCGCGAAGTTAATGCCTGGTTAGAGAAACTAACAATCGACAGAACATCTTTGCCTTTAGATTCGGAATTATCAGCTAGAAAACGTCCGTCTTCAGTAAGCGGCGTAGTTAAGGAGCCGGCAGGTTATGTGATTAATACTGATGGCGTAGGCACCCGGGGGATAGTGGAAGTTTCCAGCGCTAATATTTTTGACCCGATAACCGCTACGTTTATCAGGAAGCATATTGTTGAGCAGGTATCGCAAAAAGATGCTTATAAGAATAGTTTGGAATTTAATAATCGATTTAATCGAGCCGCGACTATTTTTATTAATCCTACAAATATATGCAATATCGGATGCCCAAACTGTATTTATTCGACTAAGCCGAATCATCAGGCCCCGGTCAGTCGCGATAGAATAATTGCCGAGCAGGATTGTGACTTTCTGTTGCCGTTTTTAAAGGCTTCGCAAGCAGTAACCTATCAAATAGCCGGGGGAGGAGAGCCGTTGCTTAATCTCCCTACGATATGCAAGATTGTGGAAGCGCTGGAGACTTTAAGGTACGTTAAAATTATAACGGCTAATGATATCTCTTCAACTCCTCAAGCTGTTTCGGATTTTCTTGATCAGCTTGATCGTTCAAATAAAGTTCGGGTAGAGAAAGGGTATGCTTTAGTGCAATATGTTATTCGCGTCAGTTGGGATGAATATCGAAAACATAAAATTCCGGATATAAACGCTAAATATCTTGTAGATGAAGTTCAGAAGCGAAGGAGATTAGGCGATGGTCAATTTATCGTTGCTTTTAGGGTGCTTTCGGATGATCCTTTCCAGTTAACGGCGCGGGAAGAAGATTTAGAGAATGTGCTTGACGCTAAAATTATTCCCGATCAAGAAAATGCGGAAATTTTTCACGCCGGCAAAATTTTGAGCAACAAGGACGAATTTGCTCCTATGCGCATAGTTTATCATCCCTTCTTTTATATTGGCCGGGGCGCGAATTTTATACAAAGAAGAGCGACGGATAAATATGATATGCGTAAGGCGATGCAAAGGGCGTTTGAGCTTTACGGAGGAATGTTTCTTCCCACTCGAGGCGATGATGCCGCCGGATACGAAACTATCGGATCATTAATCGGCGATGATCAAGTGGCAGCAGCGACTGTTTCTAGGGTTTTTCAGCTTGCTCCGTATATACCGGCAAGCGGTAAGATTTTATTAAGCGGCGGCGTACCGGATAATTCCATTCATTATGCGGAGTTTGAATCTTGGGGAAAATTCCTTAAGATGCATCTAGACGATCCGCTAGAGCGATTCGGCATTGAGGCAGGCGTTTTGGGTTTTGCCGAGATAGCTGAAGAAATAGAGCCGGGAATTTCCGATAAAATAATTGCATCCAACTATCTGGTGAATTTGTCGCAGCTTCCGATGGATAATCCCGGGAAACGTCTTTATCTGACGTTGCGCATTATCCAAAAATATATCTCTCGGGGTTTGCTTAATGCCGAAATTTTCGATAAACCAATTTTGGATCTGTTGCAACTTTCTCCTAGCGTTTTAGCTCAACTTTATCAACGTAGTTTGTCGCAAACCGGTAAGCAAGAAAATGCCTTAAGAATACTCACAGATTGCGATAGTAATCCTCCGGATGTGGCTAGCCTAAACGAACAGTCTCTCTGGCATTTATATTTTATAAGCCGCAAATCCGCGGTGCAGGTTATTCAAGAATTTTTGAAAAATTCTTCAACCAGCCAAGATAATGATGCTTATCTTGACAATGGCGGCTATGCGGATAATTCAGATGAAGAGACAGCCCGGAAAGCTATTCAGTCTAACCTTGCTGTTCTTGCAGGCAATTACGTTGATGAAATAATCTTCGGGTTAAAGCATTTTAAGGAGCACTATTTAGATCCATCTTATGCGGGCAGAGGAGTGAGTTTTGTTACTCTCGGAGAACTGGCGAAGGCGCTTAAGTTCACCAACGTTTTTGATAAATACAGGATTGCCAAGAACCTTCCGATAACTTTTGTTTTTGATCAAGCAATTTATAACGGTATTATAAAGCAGGATATTTTACGCATAATTTATACATTTAACGATAATTTTGATGCGCTTAGCGTGGTTTGCGGAAAAGAAGAGAGCTGGAAATCTTTGGTTGGCCTTGCGGGCGTGAGATTTGCGGATAGCAATTCTCTGGATAAGGTGGTTGCTTTGGCAGAATCGATTGATTTACAAAATCTTCTTTGGAACAATCCGTTGAGCGGGGCCGCGGTTTTAATAAATCCTCGGGAAGGCAGCTTTATTAAAAAACAAATATTACGTTCTTGGGCAAAGTCCATGGTTAATAGTGATATTTTAGGCAAACTTTTTATTCTTAAGCCTGAATCCGGAATAACTGAAGAAGATATGGCGACAATTGAAATGGCGGTTAATGAGTCCAAATCTGAAATGCATAAGCTAGGGAGGGATATTTCGAAATTTTATTCTCCGGTGGCCACTTCATCTAAATCTTTAAAAGGAGAATGGTCGCATTTGAAATGGAGATCGAGTGCCGTGGGAATAGTGGAGAGTTTGATCTCTAGCGTGCGCATGCTTAAGCGTCATCCGGAGAATTTCTCCGCGGTTCGGCCCTTGGCTAACGCGGAGCTAAAAGTAGTAATTGACGGGTCAGGCAATACTGCGCGCATGGTTAGAGAGTTATTGTCTTTGAATGTTTATCGTGCGCAGTTAAAAGAACTTGGATTGGGGTTAGAGATAAGTAATTTTGATATGACTAAAACTACGCATGCGGATATCTTAATTATCGCCAATACTCGCGGCCAAAGCATAAAGGATGATTATAAAAACTCAGACGTTTCTTTAGTTATTGAAGGTAAAATTAATAACCTTTCCGATGATTTTTATTTAGATTTTGAAAAAAGAGGCGCAGTGGTTATCCCGGCAATCATCACCATCGGCGGAGGATCATTTACGTCTTTTGAGCAGTTCTTTCACAACCAAATTCCGGCGGTGCTTTCAGATAGTAAGGAACATGTTTTACACACGATTGAATGTACCGCTATATTTCTTACGCGTTTCGCTTTGTATAAATGGGCTGCTCGAGAAGATTCCGCGCTTACTTTGTTTAGTCTGATTAGGGATTTTGCTAGGAAAATACACGCTAAGCATGAGATAAATCTTGCTCATCCGACGGAAGACCTGACTTATCGAGCGGAGCTTAACGCTATTCGCAGCGTTCCGGATAAAATTGCTTTGGCTGAGGCGACCTGTGAAATTTCCAGGCGCGATATTCTTTCTGAATCTAATGCTTTAGACGCGCTCATTAATCAGGCGCTTAATTCCGAGGGAAGATATGGGCAGATGGATGCGGCATATCAGTTGGGAGAAAGATTGAACTCTAGGGCTTCTGTGGCATTGGTGAAAATATTGGCGGATGCTCGGCGCGATTATCGCGTGAGACGGAATGCCGCTGAAGCTTTAGGCAAAATCGGTGACGCTGCTTCCATTGAGCCTTTGCGCAAAGCAGCCAGAAGTGACAGAAGTAAAAAAGTTAGAGATATGAGCGTTTGGGCAATCGAGCGTATCGGAGTAAGCATCCAAGAGCCAATGCCGGTTAAGTCTCAGATGAGATTAGACAGCAGTGATGCATCTGTTGGTAGCTTGGCGGAAGTTGCTTTTGAGAAATGGCTGAGCAATACATTTAGAGATAATCCTCGCCCGACGTTGATTGCCGTTACGGGATATTCGGCAGCGGGAAAAAGCTTTTTCTCGCGTAAATTCGCACAGTTGCTTAAAGAGCGTATAGAAGTATTTTTGACGCAGTGGAATCAGGATCACTTAGGCAGGGCAATGCCAGTACCGGAGATTCTACCGCTGGATTTTGACGATTATATATTAGCTAAAGAAGACCGTCCGACACAGCTGCGTTCATTAGGGAAAATGGGTTCATCTCAACCTGAGCGCTGGCTGGGTAAATGGGAATTTAGTAGATTTTATCGAGATGTGCAAAACTTAAGGAAAGGTCAGCTGATTTGGAAACCAAGCTTTGATCAGGTGACTAGGAAGAGAAAGGTTAATGCGCAGGGCAAGGAATTTTTAACTCCGGTTTGCCCGGGGAATAATATCATTATTCTCGAGGGAATATTTGTGCTTTCTCATGAACACACTAACCGTTGTTATGATTTAACGGTATTTTTGGATGCTTCTTGGGAATTGCGACGCAACCGCGATATTCTAAGGTATTTAAAAGAAGGAAAATATTATAATTTAACGGTTAAAGAGGTAGAAGATAAATTTATTAGGAAATATCAAACCGAAGAGTTGCCGGCTATACGCGAAGAGATGGCTTACGCTGAGAAAGTACTAAACTCAGATAGCGTTCCTGTTCCGGATTATGTGCGGGCTTTTTATAATGCGGTTGCGGCGTATCAGCAATGGTTTAAAGAGGGTAATTCGGCCGGTCTTTCTAGCCAAGAGAATTATATTTTAGCGAAATTCAGATTAGCAGAGTTTAACGGAATCCGCGGTTCTCCTTTAGAGGAGATAATTTGGACCCGTCTTTATCAAAACACAATTCCGCAGCAGAATTCTCCGCTTTTTAAAGCAATCTCAGAGCTCGTGGCAATGCAAAATAAGGATATATGGCAAAGTTATACCGAAAAGCAGAAAAATGACCTTCTTGCTCAAGTGGCGGATAAGTGCGCATTAACTTCAGAGTTTATTCCATCTTTAAAGAACGCTGTTTTCGGTTTTTCTGAAAAAACATATTTGGATAATGGTGGTTTTGTAAAGGATAATCCTGCTTTTATTCTTTCGCGTATTCCCAAGGGTGAGTATGGGCCGAGAACAGATATGTTAAAAGTTACTTACGACAAAGTTAGTGATAAGGGTGAATACGGATTGGACAGTTACCCTGCAGTGACCGAGGCAGCTAAGGATATCTTTAGGGTTGTTTTGTCTAAGTTGGTGACGAAAAATATTTCAATTTTAGATTTAGCCGCCGGTAACGGGCTTATTTCCAAAGCTGCTTTAGAACATGGAATTAATCAGATCACTATGGTGGATATTTCTGCGCGCATGTTAAAGTGGGCGCTTAAACGTTTATCTGGTTTGCGACATCCGGGGCAGGTAATTAGAACTATTGAATCCGGCATTTTGGAGTTGCCGGAAAAATTAAAAGACGCTTTTGGTCAGCCGGAAAAATTCGATATTGTAACGTTAGGCAATATAATGTGTTTCTTTAATCGAGATTCACGTAGAAAAATATTAGAGTCAGCGAGTTTGTTTGTAAAAGATGGCGGTTATCTGGTTATTTTAGGTCGTTCTTTTGATGAGGGAGATAAAGATGAGAATTTGATGCCGGAAGGATATAAAGATATTTTGAAAAATCTAGAGTTTGTTGATGTTGATCATTTTGTTGCTAATGAAGAGTTAGATGAAGATTGGGGGTTAGAGTTAGAAGATTTAGCGGTGGTAGTGAATACTAATGTTATTGTTTCCGGGAGGAGAATTTCCAAATCTGCTCCGCTTGATTCTGCAGTTCCGGTTAGTTTTGCCTGCGGCAAAGGTATATATGAGGCAAACGGGAAAGTGGATGAAACTGCGCGCAGCAGAACAGAAGAAATATTGTCTCGAGCAAAAATTAGTTTATTCCGGGACAATCTTTATGTTATTGAAGACGATTCTCAGTTGCATAATAATTCTCCGCCGTTTATCTGGTTTGAATCCGCCGAAAGGTTTATGATTAGTTTTGCCAAAGAAGGAAAGATTTATTTGCCAGCAGGATTAATAGATCTATTAAAAGGCAATCAATGGCTTTTAGGAGCGCTTATAGATTTCGAGCAAAGAAATTTGATCGAAAATAAAGAAGATATAGAAGTGGCTGCAATTTTAACCAAGCAGATAATTCACCAATTTTGTATGGCGATAAGAACGCATAGCCGTGGGGATGAAACACAGGGATTTGTTATTGACGGCCGTTTAGAAAAGCAATTCAAAGACGCTTTGTTGCGCAGCGCAGCTAAAAATCTGGAAGGAACGGATATATTTATTCTTCAGATGGAGTATGAATTATCCGCTAGATTTCTTTGTGAATTTTGTGATTTTCTTGTGAAAAGAATGAATTGTACGCCAGATGACGCGATGCACAACACCGGCGAGGTAGCCAAAATGCTTATGGCCGGAGGTTTGGGGAGCTTTAAGCCTGATCTGGTGCGCGCCTGGTGCAGTGTTTTAAGCGATTATTGGGGAAGTCCGGAGGCGTGTAAGCGACTGAATGTTTTAGGGATACTTTATTCTCAGGCAGTTAAAGGCCAAGGCGCGATCAATGCCCGCGGAGCAATAGCGAATGTAAACGTTATGGACCTAGTGCGCGATTCACTGTTAAAGGTTAAAACCTATTATGGCATACCGGTCAACCTTAAAGGCATAGGCATGGTGGATGTGGAGATATATATGAATCCTTATTCCGAGCTGAATGAATATTGGTTATATTGTCCGCAAGTTTTTCATGAGGCTTATCCGGGGAATTCTGAAGATGATTTTCGAGCAGTGCAAACGCTTTTATACCGTAAAGTTACGTTGCGTTTTATTAAAGAAGGCGTTAGGGAAGGCGCCTTTGGCAGGAATATTTTATTTTCAACCAGTGAAGTGAATACTACTTTGGTAATCCCATCGGTAATTGAAGATGAGTATAAATATGATCCGGTTTTTTCCGGAATTCGCGTGCATCATTATAACCATACGATTGTTCCGGCGGGTATGCCGGTATATCGCTGGTATATGTTCGATCTTTTAAAGATTGCGCAAGAATTTAAGGACTGTATTCACGACGGCATTGTTGATCTGGTTAAAATCACCGGCCGTTTGAGTTGGGCGATTACGGGTTGTTCTAGCGCGCATACTAAGATTTTGAGGGAAGAGATATTTATAGAATTTGCGGACAAAGTTGTTGAAAACGACTTATTTGGCAATAGTGAAGGCGTAGATATTGAGCGCTGGCAGGATCGCCGGCTGCAGGCAGTAGTCAAGGCGTTTATGACAGAGGTCAAAGCAGTTAATTTTGAACAACTATTTGTGGCCTTGGATGCCGATGAACATAAAAAAGCGCGCTTCTTGAAAGCGGCTTTTGTGGCCACAAAGCCGGCTAAACAGAATTTTATTAATGAATTGCTTAAAGGCACATTTGGCCCGATTAACTTTACGCGTGAAGAACTTGAAAGCAATGGTGTAGATCTGATGAATCGGCCATTTTTTACTATTGTGCGTCGATTAGTTGACTATAAATGCGCGGATCTGGTGGTGGATATTCTTTATGATCAGGATCTTCGCGAACGGATTATCAAAACAAAAGCCGTGATTATTATCGGAGGCAGGCCTTTCGGAGATTTTGGCAATATTCAAATTAAGCGTATCAAGGAATTAATCAAGATTGATCCGCGGATGAAATTTCATCTGATATTTATATCTAACCATAATGTTTACACCTCGCCGATTTTACAGCAGGGTACGGATTTTGGCGGGATGCTCTCCTGGAAAGGCAAAGAAGCCGGTCCGACGAGCTTTACAAAAGCGCAGGTTAATCTTAAGCCGACCTTTGGCTCTCCTGACGGCGTGCTTCCGGAAAGACTAAAGAGAATTGTGCGGGATAACGCAAAAAAGGTAACTAGCGGCACAGGTTATATTATTAATTATGGAGAAGAAAAGTCCCCGAGCGGCGATATAAAACCGGATCGTGAATCTTTAGTTAGAGCAATTGAAGAAGCTAGTGCGGATTATTTTGATATGGATAATTACGCCCGGGTGGCTTATCGCACCTTTAAGATGGGGATGACGCAGGGGGATGCCAGGAATCAAGCCAAAGGTTTATTAATGGTTTGGAGCGAAATAGTTAGAAAGCAGGATAATAGCGCCAGGCAAAAGATGTATTATCCGGCGCACATGAAGATAACGGATGCAGAACGTAAGCGCATTGAAGATGAACCAGGGCTTTTAGATAATTTGAGAGAGTATTTTAAGAAAGGACTTTTTGATCTTGGCTTGCCATCCGATAATGTGCAGATTAATTTTGTTGATCGTCGAAATGAAAATTTAGCGGAATGCGTTTCGCCGCATTTAATTGTCATTGATTCCGGTTTGGGCGCACGTGCTCCGCCTAAGGGAGAAACATTGGAGTCCCATGTTTTTCAAGTGCGCATTAATGACATTATTCGCCACGATGTGCTTGGGCATGCTACTTATATGTTTGATGAGGAAGGCGCATGCTCGTTATCCCTGCAGTATTTTCTATCCGCACACACCGAAAGAAGTATTATCCTTGATTTTGATTCCGCGAAAAGAGATTTTGGTATTGCTTATGATGAAAGTTATAAGAAATATCTTGGCGGTATAAAAACTACTGAACATGAGATTGCCTTTGTGGCCGATGCCTTGCACAAACTCGCGATAAATGAAATAAATCTTGAAAAATTAGGTTCCAAACTTAAAGGAAGATTTATTCTTAATCATTCTGACCGTGCAGTATTAGAAGCGATGCATGCCAGATATATGATTAAAATTTATAATGATTTAGAGGGCGGAAAAGCCGCATATTTAGCGGAAAAAGAATTCTTTTTAAATCGTAATCCGGTTATGCATCCGGAGCTTTTATATTATGATGATCAGGCACAGGCTTTAGTTCTAGAGAATTTAAATCGATTAGGTCTGGTACAGATGTTTGGTTTCATGCACGAACCGGGATGCGACTTTCCGAGAATAAATAATTCAGTTTGTTCTTTAGCGCAGGCTTTAGGAGTTATGCATCAGAAAGGAAGAAGCGAGGATAAAGTTAGCGAGACAGAATACAATGTTTATCGTGTGCGCATTCTTGAAGCTGTGAATCATCTGAATCAGGCGGGTTTTGTAACTATTGACAGTCAGGGTTTTAATCAATTTGCCGAAAATTTGCAGAGGTTTGTAGTGGGAGAGAAATATGTGTATAGCCATGGGGATCCTTTTGCCTGGAACATATTCTTATCTCCGGATTCCGGCAAGGTTGAAGGGCTAATTGACGGAGAGTTAAGCGGTTTTTGCGCGCGTAGCCGTGAAATATCAAATGCCTTGCTGGGTTTAGTGGACGCCCGCAAGAATAATGCTTTATTGGTGAGTAATACTTCGGAAATGTTGCAGAACTTTGTGCATACTTATGCGCAGGTGGCGTTTGCCGATAATAAAATTGAAGCGGCTTTTTGGCAAAGGATGCATTTTTATATCGTAGGACAACTTTTAATCGGTGCGTTGGTGGCGCATAAGAAGTGGAACAAGTGGGTCGAGCCGCGATTAGCTTTAGCGGAAAGGATTATGGCTATTGATAATTTTTCTTTAGAGTCTTTAATCAAGGCAGTTTGTCAGATTGATCAGCCGTTATCGATACAATGGATAGGTAATTTTGACGCTCATGGCGATGCTTATTCCGGACCTGCTTCCGGAGTCAAAATTAATTTGTCAGCCGGAGAAGGTTTAGATTTTTACGCTCAAATGTATATACCGGAAATGATTCATGATGGTATTGTCTCCGGGCAGATTTGCGCGGCGCTTAAGACAGATGCCAATGAGGAGGGGTTGTATCTGCATACTCCGTTTGAGTTTCTAGGGTTCGTAAATAATAATTATCTTTTTAAAGGGTATATAAAAACATTACGTCCGGGGAATTATACGGTTGAGCCTGTTTTTTCTGTGGATGGCGGAGTCACTTGGTCAGAAGCAGAATTAGCGTATGGACCAAGCCGTTTATGCGTAAATGAGAAAGATCATTTTGCCGCAGAAAACGTCAGGGCAGTTATTTTGGGAGATACGCACGGCGAATTGAGTGGTTTCCGTAGGGCCCTGGTTGATCTTGGAATTATTAAAGCAAGCCATAATTTTATAAATGATCAGTGGCTGGCGCACAATGTTACCGTAGTCATGGTGGGTGATTTTCTTGACCGTGGTAACCAGCAGATTGAAATGTATGAGTATTTAAAATATTTGTATGTAATTGCTCAAGAAAAACAAAGTAGATTCCATATCCTTTTGGGCAATCATGAGCTATTGCATTTGCAGGGGGCAGCGGATGATAGTCGGGCAGACGGAATTATCTCATCTATTCGCGAAGATATTTTGCGCGGCAATATTTTAGCGGCGGTGGTTGTGGAAGACCGTTTGGTTGTACACGGGGGAATTACTCCTTTAGTGCTTGCTTCGCTAATGCGTAAAATGCGGCCGGGGTTATTGGAGATATTTGCGCGGCAGATTGGTAAAGATGCAAAAGATTTGACGGATGAAGAGGTCTCGGCGATTGTTGTCTCTGATCAACGCCGACTTCCGTTGGAGCAGATAGCGGCAGAGCTTAATACGCGTATGCAATGGGGCGTAGAAAATAATAACTTTTCGGATGTAGTCTTTAATCGTGGCAATGCGCATTTTGGACCGAAAGCTTACGGTGAATCCGGCTATTTGCCGGGTGGATTTATGTGGGCCTGTTTTGATGGCGAGCTTAGTTGTATAAATGAGCGCTATTTGTTGCCGATGGTTGTCGGCCATAAAGAAGGACATGATATACGCTGGACTTCCGGAGGCAGAGTAGTGGATGTTAATTTCTATGTTAAACATGGGTTCGGCCGTAATCCCGGAGCGCTTATTCATGATGGCCATTTTTGGAAGGGAGTTTATTTCGATGGACGCGCCCCGGTTTTAATTCCGGCTTTAAGTAAGCCTAAAAATGAATTTCCGGGAAATAATATTTATCCAAAACCGTCTCAAGGGTTTGTTGCTCTGGAAACAGTATTTTTAGTGAGCGGGATTTTGGCGGGTGGAGTTATCTTAAAGTTGGGAATTTTGGGATGCTTGGCGGTAGGGATAATTTTAGGATATTTTATTATTAAGCACATCTTAGCAAGTAAGCAGGTTCCTCTTTGGCGTAGGAGTTCGACTAAGGTTAATGATTTACGTGTTGAGCCAGTGAAAATTGAGGATAAAATTGCGACAGTTTTAGCTGCCTATGATCTGGGAGCTAGTTATCTATCTGAAATAAGTTATGAGTTTTTGCAGGGTGGTTCTGAACAGCGCAAGCCGGTCTTAATTCATGCGCCTAATGGTGATTTTGTTTTAAAGTATATTGCTGATAGTTATGCAAAAGCGCGTTTTGTTGTTTCGGTGATCTCCAAGGTGGTTGCCCATAATATTCCCGCTGCGCCGATTAACCGAAACAAGTTGGGTAAGAAGTTTGTTAAGATTGGTCGCTGGTATTATACGCTTGAGGATTATATCTCCATCGGCGAGGAGCTTAATTTTAATCAGGCAAAACCCGAGCATTTCTTTGCTTTAGGCAGGGCCACTGCTTTTATGCATAATGCTTTTAGCGGTTTCAGGCCGCGCGGCAAAAAACCGGAATTACTTCCTTTTGATATTTTAAGCGCTTTTGCAGATTTCGAGTTACTTAAGAAAGATTTGGATCGAAAAGATAGCTTAACTGGTGGTGAGAAACTTTTTATGCTTTTTGCGGAGTTTATTAAAACGCAGCTTAGTAATCTTGCTGAAAGCGTTCGGGCTGCCGCTTATCAGAAATTACCCGTATCTGTTCTACACGGAGATTTGAGCTTAGGCAATCTTAAGTGGCAGGGGGATTCGATAGTTGCGCTTTTTGATTGGGAAAAGACGCGTCAAAGCCAAGCGCGCATCGGTGAATTTAAGAATGCTTTGCTTGCTTGCGGTAAAGGGATTGGAAGGAATTATTCTCGAGAAAATCTTATCGCGCTACTTAAGGGATATCAGCTTTATATCCAGCAGAAGCTGAGTGCGGAAGAGTTGCAATTTTTGCCACAGGTTTTAGGAATTGGCACTTTTGGTTGGGATGCTGCGCGCTGGTTTATTTTAAGTCGCAAGAGCTTAGATGAGTCTGAAATAAAAGCGGCTGCGGTTGAGGAGTTAATGCGGGAATTTGTGAAAATGATCAGGGACCTCAACCAGCCCTGGTGGCAGGATACCGTGGATCTTTTACTTGGCGATCACCTTAAAAGGGTTATTATTTCAGAAGATAGATATGCCTGTTCTTCTGCATTTTTTGGGGCAAGTAGCCTGGTTGACTTAAAGCTGAATCTTATGCATTTATGTCTTGCTCAAACTTATCGCGATCCGGAGATAGAAATGGTGCTTTCGGAACAAGCAAGATGCGCATTATTGAGCAAAGCACTGGCGATATCCTTGCGGCGTAAGGACGCCAAAGAGGTTGCTTTGTTCCTCGAAGAGTTTGTTACTGCTACACCCGTTAAAATTATCCTTCCTGAAGCAGCAATGTTTATTAAATCATATTTAGAAGCTTTTCGTGTGCAGCAACCTTTAGAGGTGGCGATCTGTATCTCTCTTTGGGGAGGACAGGCTAAGTATCCGGATCCTCCGTTAGGCAGAGGGTGGTTGAACATAAAGAGCGAGCAGTTTTTCAGAGAGTTACTTTCGGTTAATCCGTTAATTAAAGGAAGATTTATATTTGTAAACGATGGGGATGATTCCAGGATAGATCAGCCAAGGTCGGTTGAGGTATTGCGTAATTTGCTTAAGCAGGAGCAATATGCGGATATCCGGGATCGCTTTTATCTTTTAGCGCTTTCTCAGGAAGATAAACTGGCTATGGGATCAGTTAAGCATGGAGCCCAGGCTGTGGCGATGCGTTTAGCTACAGATCAGCGCGTGGATGTGGTTATTCTTTCTGACGGCGATCCTTCCACACATCTTGGTTTATCCGGATTATTAATCGGGAGTATTGTGCACAAAGGCAATGATCTGGCTTGGGGTTCGATCCGTCAGCAGGGATCGATCTCTCTAAATCGACGTTTAATTCGACAGTTGGGTACGGTGGGTTATAACTGGTGGGTAAGAATATTGCACAAACAGTTGCGTTCGGTTAAAGATAACCAGCGCGCATTTAAAGCTTTTAGCCGAAGGGCGATGGAGAGGATCTCTCCGGTGAGCATACTTACTGCGAATGACGCAGGATTGGTAAAAATAGCGTTTGATAAAGATTTTGTTTATGATTTTTCCGGCGACATCGAGTGGTTAAACCGGGCAATTTGCTTAGGTTATAAATTTGAAGAGATACCGATTATCTGGATCGATTCCCCGAATACAACGACGATGCGGTTTTGGCGCAATGCTTTAATTATGGGCGCAAGCGCTTGGAGGGCAAGAAGCACATTCAGTAAGTTTAAACGAACCGTTTTATTAAATCAGGAGGTGAAGATATGCTTAACGACACTAGCAACCTCGAGATTACCCATGCCTGGCCGGCAAGAGAAGGAATTTTTGGCTCAGCTAAATTCCCGCAATGGAGAAGCGAGTACAACTTTATCATCTATCACAACGGTAATGCCTGCGGAAGATCAACCAGCTCCGGCACCTGGCTTAAGCTCAGCAGTGAATTTAGTTTCTGCCTTAAACAGCGAGTTTTCTCGTTTCTTAGCGAAAAGCCAGAGATGTGCAACATTTAGTTTTAATTTATTTTTAGTTTTAAAGAAAACGCTTTCAAATATCTGGTCGAAAAAAGATCAGGTTGCAACTTTTATCTATAAACATAAAGTCGCTGCGGAGGTATCTATTTTCACCTTTATCTCCCTTGTCGCCGGGTTACTTAGCGTAAAAATAATAATTATCGCGCTTAGTGCCGGCTTAAGCATTTTAATTATCACTAAATTTTTTAAGTGCCTAGATAAGCTATCTGATAATTTATGCGAGCAGATTAAAAATTCGCCTCCCAAGGAATCAGCAGAAAGCATTAAATTGCGTCAGTTTGTTGAAGAGATGGAGGCCAAAAGACAGCAGGATAATAAAAATATACCTGATCGCTCTAGCCGCGGTTTGCCGGCAGCCAGGGTCGATCAGGAAATATCCGGATTTGGCGGCATTGAAGAGATTTTAAAGCAAGGAAAAATTATTAATATTATTGCTCGACGTGAGATTGGGCAGGGTATGGTGCGGGCGGCAATTAGTATGGGGGTTTCCGAAAACGCTCTTTTGAATTTACTGCAGAAACGCGGCGTACATTTTGCCAATGCTCCTCCGTTTTGGCGAATCGGTCCTGCCATTGGCATACGAGAAAATAATGAACCGGTAGTTATTCTCACCCCAGATTCTTCTTCACAGGAAGTAGCCCATGAAATTCGCGCGGTTTTAATCCCACAGCTTACGCATACTGAAAATATTGAATTAGAAGTAATTAACGGTGCATTTGGATTTATGCGTCCAAGGTTTAAAAGAGCGGAATTAATCTTACGCTTAGCTCAGGCAAAAGCAGCGATCTTCGGCCAGATAATTGATCGGGCATACGGGAAGGATAAAATTAAGAAAAAGTCTTTTGGCTTAACGGATAGCGATTTTTGTAATCCGACGGATATCCGTTATATTTATAACACGGTTTACCAGCAGCAGAAATTACGCGGAGATTTAAGCCATTTAATAAAACATGTTCATCGCGGCAGGGTTGTTGCTGTAGAGATTGCTGAGCTTCTTAAATTGAACAGAGTAGATATTGAGTTGATCGGCGTGGCTTTTACTCTGCATGATTTAGGTAAGATGTTTAATCAAGAGCTATGGGAGATCGTTATTTCTAATCAAACGATTTCGCGCGATCCCGCTGATCCGTTGCGTGCATTAATTAATCAACATGCGGCTTACTCAGTTGAAATTATTAAATTATTAAACTTAGAGGTTTCCGCTGATGTTTTGGCTTTGGTTTTGCATCATCATCATCCGGAAAAATTGTCTAATGCGCGTTTGCGCTTGTTAAGCGAGATCATTTTCTGGGCGGATATTGCGGAAGTTGCATTGGCGAATAGGCCTTACCATAATGGTCAAGCGCTAAATTCTACGGATCAAGATTTATTGGCTTTTATTGAATATGAGCAATACTGTAGTTTCTTTCAAAAAAAATGTAAGCATATATCGGTTTATAACGCGCTACTGGCGGTTGTAACGAATAGTATTTTTAGAGAAATTTTCTCGGCAACTGATTTTTGCTCAGCGGTTATTTTGATGCTCCCGGTTTTGGAAAAGAAAAGAGCGAAAGAAATATTAACGGAAGCGGATTTGCGTATTGTAGCTAATTTAGCCAGTCTCATGCATGGCTCGAATAGACGTACGGATATGATTAGTTCATTTTGCGCAATGAACGGATTTTCTTGGTTAATCATTGAAGCGATACGTAAAATTAACGGTTTAACTGTAAGAACAATTCATGAAATAGACGAAGTCTTGTATCAAATTTATAATTTTGAAGAAAAACGTAAAGCGCTATTTGCAGAAGTGAATGAATCTATCCTGCAGTGCAGCTTAAGCCATGCCAAAGCAATTTCTTGGGGGGAGAGGTTTGTGGCGCTTGAAAATGAGTTTTTTGCTCTGGAGAAATTAATTCGCGCGTTGGAGGTTTTGTATAAAGCAACTATAAAGCCAGTAGATAACAATATTGTGCGTTTTCTTGATCGAAGTGTAGAGGAGATCGAGTTGATTTTGGCGGATCGCTTGTTGTGCATAACCGGCAAATGTTCAGAGCAAGTGCATTCTGTGGCGGCGCTGGTGGAAGAGGCAGTAGCTTTTGTTGTTCATGGAAACGTAATTAAGCTATCTATCGGGTTGCCGAATAACAATTTAATGGTTAGAGGTTCGCGCGTTACTTTGGTTTCCGTGTTTGTTAATCTTATGAATAACGCCATAAAAGCTGCGAAAACATATCATAAGCAAAAAAGCAGCGAAGTAAAGATAAAAATCGAGATGAGGGAAGATGGGGGCGAGGTGGTTGTTTGTATCGTGGATAATGGCCCGGGGATTACAATTAAAAAATTAAAGGCGATGAATAAACCATTTTTTACCACCGGTGGCGGTGGTATCGGACTAACGGAGTCGCGTTTGGCAGTTAAAGATAATGGCGGGGTTTTGACGTTTATTTCAGAGCGGGGTAAAGGAACTACGGTGGAAGTGCGCCTACCTTCGGCCGGTAAGCAACTGTCTTTTCAGGATAGTGATAATATTGCTGATCCTCATCGGGCTATGCCGAGAAATAGCTTGCCTGCGGACCCGCGCGAGCGGGAGGAGAGCATCCAGCGTCAGATCGCCGATAATCGTCCGTTTAGTTTGACGGAGAGAGAAATTTTGTTTCAGGCGGATGAACAGGCAAAGCGTTTAGCGGCGTTCTATCCGGAGATGATTATGGCGATGGAAACAATGAGCGCTATGGAGATTCGCGCGCCGCCTTCTGTCGAGGGAATGCCGGATTTATTTTCTGTTTTGCGCCGTGACCACCTAAACGGCCAAATGATTTGTCATCTTAATCGTCAGTTGTTGCTGCCTGAAAATTATACCGAACTTCTTTTAACGCGTTTACATGAAGCCAGTCTTTTGGAGCATCCGGAGTGGCTCGATCATCAGAACGAGAGCCTGGCTCGCTTTTTGGTATTTCGAAGCAGCAAGGTGAGTTCACAGTTTTTTAAAGAGTGGCGTTTTTATAATCTTATTGTAGATCTTAAAGGGTATTTAAATATTCCTGCATCTGTGCGCAATGTGTTGGATTGGTTGAGCGCCGGGCAGGGGGTGATTATCAATCGTTGTTTTACGAATCCGGCGGGGATGTTAAGGGTTTTGGGAGAGCATCATTATGACGCCATAGTTGAAGATGTTTCGGTCAGAAGAGGTTTGCGTGCTGGACGGAAAACCCGTGAAAGACTAAGCACTTATAGCCAAGATATTTTTTATGGAACAGAAAAGCAGGGTAGCCGGCGGATTAAGCTGGAGTCATACATGATCGAACTTTTGGGTATTCAGAAGCGCCGGTTACAGCGGGTGATTCTGGCGGTTCCGTTTGATGATTTGATGAGCAATAAGGTTGAGGCGGTTAAAGATCAAGCAGAAGTTGTTTGTGTTGTTGAAGAAAAAGCTAGTTTGCAAGAAAAAGAAACACCTGTAGTCATAGATCAATCTTTCAGGTGCAGCGTTGATCCGCTGGATTCGTTTGAAGCTTTTATGGGCGAGGCCTGGCTAACCGCGACTCTTTCCAGGAGTTCGATATCTTCAGAGGGCGGATTAAAACTTCCGCGGGATATTCTGGATAGATTATGGACCGCTCAGATGAGATTTAGCCAAGAAGGAGACCTGCAAGGATTCTATTTTGCCAAAAGATTTATCCGGGATTTGGCTTATATTATAAAACATGATGTAACGGTAAGCGTGACTAAGGATGCAAGCGGGGAGCTTGTTTTTGATTCAGATAGTAAACAGAATATCAACCTCTCCGATGCTTTGGTTAAAAGTATCTGGAACCATGAATTCGGTCATTTCCAGATAGATACCGATGGTAATTTCCTTATTGATCCCGATGAAGCGCAAGCTAACCATAAAAGAGGGGAAAGCGATTTATATTTAAATGTGGCGGCAATAATCTGGTATTGGTTTTATTTTAATCAAGCCGGCATAGATTGGCGCTTACAAAATTATTCAGGTGTACCGCCGTTTATATTTATTACTGAATTTTTCTCTCAGTGCCGCGCATTTGATTTTCTTTGGGGAGAGAAAGAAAAAGTCAGTCAGATTATTAGATTTTGCAGTTTCTTTATCCTTAAATTAAAAACGGTGTTAATTACCGTGCCGGAGTTGCCGGACGCTGAATCCAGCGAAGGATTTAAAAGAGTTAAAGATGCATTTGGCATAAATCAACTGCATAATTTTAAACAAGAGATTATGTCTAGGGATAGTATTTATCTTGAAGATAATTTTTTACCGGGGTCTGTTTCTAATGAAGGCGCGCTAGAAATAATAAAGCTGCCCGCACAAAGCTGGGGTGTAAACGATTTTGTTTTAAGGACTGAGCGGGTGGCTATCGCCATAAGATCAATGATTAGTCATGGGATAGTAACCGATGCGCTAAAACCTTGGAATATGCATCAGCGTTGGATGGAATTATTGGATTTAAGTAAGCTGCCGGATGATTTAAGAGTAGCCGCGCAGAAATTACTTGCCGATGGATCTTGGAAGCACTCTGAAAAACATGTTGCACTGAAAGAAAAAATTCAAATTACTAAACAGCGCTTACTTACTGCGGATGAATGTCAGAATTTATTAGCGGATTTAATTGAAATGCGGGAGATTGCAGTTTCTCGAGCCCAACAAATGCTGGAGTTTAATAATTTTGTTGCGGATTATTTAGCTAGCCATGGAGGGTTAGCCGCATTGAATGACAATCTTCAAAACGTGATGGAATATGGATTGGATTGTATACAGAAAGTGGCGGAGATTTATGCTAATCGAGCAAGGTTGGCTGCCGGAGAACTTTTGGTAGATGAAATTGATTTGGTTGAACTTTTTAATTCCCTGTTGAATATAAGTGAATTTAAATATCATGAAAAAACAATTCATTTTAAAATTTTATCAGATCAGCCGATTTATGTTCTCGGCGAGAGGATGCATCTTATAAATGCGTTTGCTAATTTAATCAAGAATGCGCTTGTGCATGCTAACGCAACGAATATAGAGATCGCTATAAAAGCAGATGCGGAATTTGTGACTGTTACTGTAGGCGATAACGGTCAAGGTATTCCTCAGGCTTTATTGCAACCGGGTGCACAGGGGAGACTGCTTATTTTTGATTTAAATACCCGGGGGGACGCTCATGGAACAGGTTTAGGCACTACGGAAGCCTGGTATGTGGTAAAAGATCATCAAGGTGGAATAGAAGTTGTTTCTAAAATTAATGCCGGAACTATTTTTACTGTGCGCCTTCCTTCGCTTAAGACAGGTTTGTCATCGGAGGGCGGATTAGTTCTTCCGCCGGATGTCCTGCAGAAAATCTGGACCGCGCAGATGAGATTTAGCGAAGCAGGAGATTTACAAGGTTTTTATTTCGCAAATAGATTTGTCAGGGATTTAGCTTATATTATTGCCAATGATATAAACGTAGGTGTTTTAACGGATGCTTGCGGAAAATTAATATTTGATTTTAATAGCGAACAAAAGATTAGTCTTTCAAATGCGCTTATAAAAAGTATTTTAAATCATGAATTTGGGCATTTTGAAATAGATGCGCAGGGAAATTTTAATGTTAATCCTGATGAGGCGCTCGCCAACAGTAAAAGGGGGCAAGATGATTTATATTTAAATGTCGCCGTCATAATTTGGTATTGGTTTTATTTTGCTCAAGCAGGAAAAGACTGGCGTTTAAAATCTTATCAAAGCGTGCCCTTAGATATATTTGTCCCGGAGTTCATTCTGCAAAATAAAGCATTTAATTTTCTCTGGGGCAAGAACCAAGAGATTAATCAGATAATGAAATTTTGCAACTTCTTTGCGACTCGACTTAAAAGTTCTCTAATAGTCATTCCGGAGTTAAATGACGCTGCTTTAGATGAAGGGTCGAGTAGAATTAAGAGCGCATTTAGCGCAAGTCAAATGCTGAATTTTGGGCAAGAAATTATACCTGCTGAAAATATTCATATTGAAAGTAATTTTACGCCGGGAGCGGTTTCTAATGAAGGCGCGCTTTATTCGGAAAATAACAATTATTTAGGATTGGGCGGATTTTTCGCCTTAGGTATTTTTCCGCTCAAGCTTAGTCTGCCGGCGAGCCTTGTAATCTTAGGCGTTTTGGCGGTAGTTATAATTGTAACGTTTATGATCGCTTCTAAAAGATATAATAAAAAATTAATCCGTGTGAATGAAGCTAATTTAGCAAAGGCAGCCGCAGAGAACATTAAATTTATTGCGGAAAAAGATATCTTAAAAGTTAAATATAAGGGGGATGGGGTCGCCTATTTACCTGAAGAAGTTGCTTGTTTGTTGAGAACTAAAGACCCCTGGTCCAGGTGGCTGTTTAAGGAGTCTTCCGTGCAGATGCAGGAGATTATTTATAATGCATTGGATTTAGAAGAGCGGGAAGGTCTAGAAAAATTCACCGGAATTAAGCCGAAGGCCTGGGATGCGCCTGTTTATGATAGATTTTTTAATGCCGGTTTTGTTAAGGCGGAATTTAGAGGGGGTGTTTATCTTGCCGCGTATAAGGATTTCGAGAATAGCGAGGTTAAGATACTGCTTACTCCCAAAGAAAACTCGATACAGGTGGCTATAGATACAGTAGATGATCGATTAGACGGCGCTCTGGAATACGGGGTAGTCTATAGTTTGGGAAGAGGTAAATCAGAGATTAATAATCAAAGAATTACCGTAGATCATCCCTGGCTTTCAGAAAATCATTGTACAATTAAAATAGAAAAACTGGATAATGGCAGATTCAGTTTTATTCTTGAAGATTCTTCCAGTAATGGTACGAATTTTAGTTGTGATCAGGTATTTAAAGGAACTCTTAAAACAAGCCATGATTCAAAGCCAATTGAGAAGTCTTCGGGGCAGAGGAAGAAAATATTTATTAGAAGTAATAGCGGTAAAGGCGCTTTAAAGAATGGCTCGAGCCTTATTGAGATGGCTTTGGTGATTGCGATCTCTGCTGTGGTTTTGTCTGTCGGATTGATTTTAGGCAAAATGCTTTTTTGGCCGGTGATTATCGTTAGCTTAATCTGGCTAGCTGCGCAGCATTTTACGCGTGCGCCGCCTGCGCATTCTTTAAGTATTTTAGTAAAAGAGAACTATGAATCGGTATCTCAGCAAGCAGCTGATATTGTATGTACCGTGGTTCAAGAAAAGCCTGATGCAGTGTTACTCCTACCCACAGGAAATACCCCGAAGAGGATGTATCAAATTTTAGCGGAAAAAGCAAGCCGAGGTGAAATTGAATTAGGGGCGGTCACTATTTTTATGCTGGATGAATATGACCGTGGAACGGATTACGCAGAATTTATCATTAATAATTTTATTAGTCAGCTACCTAAAAACAACCGGCCCAAAGCAATTAATGTCTTAAGGGGAAGCGAAGAATTTACCCGGAGTATTGATCGGCACGTCAGAAGGATACGGGTAGAAGATTATGAGTTAGAGATCGCTAAAGCCGGCGGAGTGGATTTAGCGGTTTTAGGGATTGGTGTGGAGTGCCATATTGGATTTAATGAAAGAGGCTCAAAAAGAGACAGTCATACTCGCCGCATTAAGCTTGATCCTTCTACCATTAATGCCAATATAGAGGCCAAGGAAAAAGGCTATACTCACGCTTTAACTTCCGGCGTAGCGACTATTTTAGGCGCGCGCAAAATTATTCTCTTAGCTAACGGGGATAAGAAAATTTGGGCGATAGCTAAAACTACTCGCAGCAAACCTAGCGCAAGATATCCCTCTACCTGGTTAAAGACACATTCCAATAAAGACGTAACGATTGTAATTGATCTAGAAGCCTCTGGCTCTAAAGCCGGCGTAGCAGCGGCCAATTCTAATGTATTTGAATCTGCCCGGGTAAAAGCACTGGTCGTTAAAGAAGCGATCAAGGCTAGATTATTTATCTCTTTAAAGCAGCTGATAGCTTTAATTTTAAAGATACTCCCGATTAGCAATGTGAAAGGCCGGGAAAAGAGCGTGGCGATAAACGCACTGTTAAATCAGGTGCATTATGGGATACCGTTGTTTGGGAAGCCTGTTGCGGATTCAACTTATTCCTGGGCTAAGCAGGCGGGTTTTGACGACAGATCTTCCAGCATAATTGCCGCTGCGGATTTATCTACAGACTCATTTATAGCTTTCTTAACTGCGGCTTTTCCGGCAGTGATCGGTTTTGTCCCGAATAGATATTGGGCGAAGCATTTTAACAAAGCGAACCGATCGGGATCAGACTCCCGAGAGATTATCGCTAATGAATTGTTTGAAGAAGCGGTAAGCTTAGCAAAGGAAAGTGGCTATCTTCATCCGCGGGCTTTGATTGTTTTGGCTCGGGGTTTGCACTCACGACAAGATATTATCGCTCACGCTGATCAAAAAGATATTAATCATCCGATTTGGATGGATAATCCTGCTGTGGACGGGGTGGATATTTCCGGGAATCTGATATACGGAAGAAGCAGAATTTCCCAGGTACGTTCTATCACTTTAAAATACTTAGGAGATTATTTGAAATGTTTTGAATTCACAGCTCAAGCACAAGATAGTCACGTAATTGGCAGCTTGGCCACTAACAAAACAAATAACTATTATTTAACCGTCCCGGAATCAATCAACCAGCAGACGCAAGAGAACTTAGGTAAAGGGGATTTAATTAAATTCTCCGGCGCAACAGTAGAATATTTGGTAGATACTTCTAGAGTAAGGGGTTTCTGGCAGGAAAATGAGAGTGCGCTTAAGTGCGCCTTAGCCCAGCTTCAGAAGATGTTCTCTGGCATGTTGCCGGAAACACAATTTATTATTACTACTGACTTTGTAAATTTAGGAACAGCATATGCGGAATCTTTTATTGCTTCATGTAATATTCCAGCCAGGGTAGTTTATTTGCATCCTTATTTCTTTAGAGTGTTAAGGAAGGATCTTACCCGAGCAAAACTCACTTTAAAGCAATTGCAACTTAGAGTCCTTTACCATGAGATCTTTAGCCATATTGCCAATAATGAATCTTGTGAGCAATTAGCCTGTATGGATACTACGGGGTTCCTGCTTCGTTTTTCTTTGCGTAATGATATCCAGGATGAATTATATAAAATTGTTTGGGAAAAAGCTCAGAAATATAGAAGCGCAGTTTTTGACACAGAGGGGACATTAAAAAATATTCACTATTCGCAAAAAGAGCTCAACTATATTCTTCATATAGGTATTTATGTGGAGCTAGAGAAATTGGTTTGGGTTCTTTTGAAAGATGTCGAAATAAATCGCGATAAGATATTTTTGCTAGAGGAAATGCGCCATGCTTTGCATTTAGATCTTACGGATTTTTCTAATATGAATCATTGCAGTTGGCAGAATCCGTGGGGAGGGTTACTAAAAGTTGATTATGACATTATTCTCGCAGGTGGAGAAAATTTAAGCGAGTATGGTTTACCGCAAGTTTCTATACGCTGGATAAGCCGGGGAGAACCAGAGAGCTTGATGTTGATACTTCCGGCGGTGAAACACTATGAAGAGTGGGAGCGATGCAATTACAATAAGGTTAAAGATGATTACAGTTTAGTGGCCAAAGGAGAATATGATTTTGGAGCGAAACAGATGCGACCGGCGGAAGCAAAGAAATATGATAATTTTGCAGAGAAATTAAAAGAAAGATTTGGACAAAAGATTGTAATTGAATGGCGTAAAGTTGGTGATCATCATCGGGATTGGTGTGTTGAGGCTAAATATCTTTGCATAACAACTTCGAGTGGTTTATTAGGAGAGTTGACAGAATTTTTGAAAGAAAATTCATTAGATTTTTCTCATAAGCCAACGGATAAACCTGCTGTGGTTAGTTATCCGGTAACTATTCCAGCTCATCAGACCAAGAACAAAGTTTTAATTACCGGTGGTGCCGGGTACTTTGGCAGTGAATTAGCAAGGTTTCTTTTAGCTAAAGGTTTGGATGTTTGGGTGATTGATAATGAGTCTACGGGGCACCGCCAGGCAGTCCCGCAGGAGATAGTCGATAAGGGTAGGTATATAAAAGGCGATATTTGCGACACGGAACTTTTGCGCGGTGTAATCAGCGCTCAGGCGATTGACATAGTTTACCATCTAGCAGCAAAAACTTTGATGGGTGATTCCGTAGAAACTCCCGCTCTTTATTATTATACAAATGTAATTGGTACGCTGTCTGTGGCTGAGGCAATTATGCAGGTGCAGGAAGGGCAAAAAAGAAGAATTACTTTATTAAATATTTCTACTTGCGGAGTTTATGACGATTCAGCAGAAGAGGTAAAAAGAGGCGTAGGATTCACTGAGAAAACTTCAGTCAGGCCTACTGCCCCGTATACGGAGACCAAGCGCTTAGCGGAGTTGGCGTTAGAATACTATAACAGCATCGGTTTGTTGCATTTTGCCAGTATTCGTCCTTTTAATATTGTTGGCGGATCCAAAAACGGTGAATTTGGCGAAGATACCGGACATGCCACTCATTTGATAACCGTTGCCGGAAAAAGAGTTTTACAGGGGGAAAATGCTTCGATGACGGTTTTTGGAAATGATTGGCCTACTGATACTGTTTCCGCAAAAGCCAAACTAACAAGCGAAGAATGTCGAACGTTGGGAATTAATGGCTCAGATCAGACCAATATTCGGGAATATATTTGGGTAGGCGACATATGTGAAATAGCTTGTCGGGTAGCGGGGTATCTTGAATCTCAGGAAAATAGCTCCAGGGTAGTAGAGCGGGTGTTTAATGGTGGCACAGGAATTGCTTTGTCTACGCTTAAAGTTGTAAAAACAGTTTATGACCAGGCGATTGAATTGGGGATGCTTTCGCGTCCGCTGAAGACCAATATCGGGGGTAGGCGTCCGGGTGATGACGCGATCAAGATGGCCGATATGGGGCTATGTCAAAGAATATTTAATTGGGTCCCACAAACTCCGGTAGAGGTTGTCGTCGGCACGCATCTTCTGTTTATTAAGAATAAACCGGCAGGATATAATGATGATAAAAGCGCTTACCGGGATATGCTGGAGGCAGAATCCTTGGGGCTGTTGATTTCTCGCTTAACTGCCGCGCAATTACCTGCGGCCTTGAAAAAAGATATACTATTTCGTTTAATGACGGATTTGATTATTTCCGGAGTAAATTGTAAAGGTGATGATACGTTGCCGGAGATAGCTAAACGTAAAAAAAGAGTCAGTGATTTGCAGATAATTAGAGGGAACATCTTAAGAGACAATCCTTTGGACGTAGCGATTAATAATTTACAATTGCTGGAGGCATTTAAATTCGTAGTGGAAGTGCTCGATAGTCAAGAAGTAGTAAGTTTGGCGTTATCATTAGAATGTATCTCTTCTGAATTTTTAGCGTACAAAAATATATTAACGGGAGGAAAAACAAAAAGTTCTGCTCTGACAGAAGTTATTTGTAGAAGATTAGCTGAGCTAAAACAGCTTTTAGGTCGCGCTCCTCCGAAATTATTCAATATATCTGCACTTGATTTTGGCAGTCATAAGATGCTGGTGGTTACCGGCACATCTTCACCAGGCCTTGATGAAGCAAAGCAAATTGATGAGGTAATAAATAATTTAAATTTTGCAATGAGAAACAACTCTTGTCCACCGGCGGGATTAGCGAAATTATTCATATTTCTTAAAGACCTAACTTTTAAGCAGCAGGTTTTAGAAAAAATAATTAATCTGTTTGGCGAAGAAAATGTTCCGGCGATTATTTTCATTGCTCAACCTCCGGCTAACGGCGCATTGATCGGATTTAAGGCTATTGTGGCACAAGCAGATGCAGGAGTGGTGATTACGCATCCGCAGGAGGACCTGGGCAAAATTGTGATTGTGGAAAGCCAGGGTTTAAGATGGGGCTTTGTTGGGGGAATTGCCGCAGCTTTTGGAAGCAGCAAGAATTTAGCGGCGCGAGAAGAAATCTGCCATGCTTGTTATCTGGAAATGGATAGGCTTTGTCTTAAATATGGTTTTAATCCGGAACATACTCCGCGTTATTGGATTTTTCTTGAAGATATTACCGGTCCGGATGGAACGCATAAGAATTACGCTGCGCTGAATAGAGGACGCTCGACATATTTTAAGGATAAGGTTTTTGGCCGCGGGATTCTTGCGCCCGGAGCAGAAAAAGCACTTCAAATACAAAGCAAGAAACAGAATAAACAGTGGGAGTGTTTCCCGGCGAGCACGGGCATAGGCGAGAATGATGGCATTGTTTCCATGGGGGCGGTATTTCTTGACGTTGGAAGACGATCGGATGTAAGAGTTTATCCATTGGAAAATTATCGTCAAACTCCGGTTTATTTGTATGGTTATGGTGATAACCAACTTAAAGACCAACCGAAATTTGCCCGGGGATTTGCGGTGGAAGTGGGCAATAAATTGCTAGTTTTTATTTCAGGGACGGCGAGTATTGTGCAAGGCAAAAACGCTCATGAAGGCAATTTGCGCATGCAAGCCGAAGAGACGGCGCGTAATATTCAGGCGTTAATTTCTTTGCGTAACTTGCGGAATGCCGGAGTGCGTCGATTTGCCGGTACGCTTAAGGATGTACGGGGCTTGATTGCTTATGTTAAGCCGGGGCAGGATTATCAAAAGGTTGCGCCGATTACGCAACGCGTATTTAGCGATGCGGCGATAATTTACCTAGATGGCGATGTTTGTCGCGCGGGTCTGTTGACGGAATTTGAAGGGATTGCCGTGGTGAATAAAGCTTCTTTGTTTAGGTATGTTTTACTTATATTTGCTGAATATTTACGACATATTCCTCGCGTTTTATTAGCGGTGGTTAGATTGCCGGTTGTTTTTTATAAGGCTATTAAAGATAAGTTGGGTGAGTCTAAGAATAAAAGCAGCCAAGTTTATAATTTTGTCGGATTAGGAATGCTTCCGATTGTTTCTGACCAGATTTCTTGGCTGATTATAGGAGTAAGCGCGTTAATTTTGATAACTTCGATCGTTGTAGTTTTTAAAAGATGGCGGTCAAGTGAGCGTTTTATTCTTTCAAATTTTAAAAAAGCGATTAAGTCCGGTAAATATCAAAGCAAAGCGGTTGTAGACCTAAGAAAATTAAGTGGTGATAAAGAGATTATTATTGTTGGGGATTTACATGATAATATTACAAATTTAAATTATATTCTACATGGGCAAGGTGCTGTGATGCCCGGTGAAAACGTAGCAATTGAACCTTCGGTTTTAAAAAAGCTGCGCGCTGACCAAGCGGTATTAATATTTTTGGGCGATATTATTCATCCTTGCGGGTTGATGGCAGCGCATAATTGTGAAATTAGGAAAGAGAAAATGGCAGAGATGAAATTCGCCGATAGTTTAATGCGCACGCTGATGCGGTTAAAAATACAATTTCCGCATAATGTTTATTTGCTCATTGGAGATCATGATATTTTTACCGGAATTACAAAGTTAGATGTCAAGCAGTCAGAACTTTACGAGAAATATTTACTGGATAAGCACGGTAAGACCTTTGTGAAAAATTATAAGCAGATATTAAGGCTTTGGCCGATTATGGCGATTGGTAAAAATTTAGTGGCGGTACATGCCGGGCCTCCGGCAAAGGTGAGCGGAGTGTTGGCGATTCAAGAACTAGATCCGTCAGACGTTTCTTGTAGGACGGTGTTTGAGATGCTTTTTGGCCGGCCGGTAGGTTATGATGATGGCGCGTCGTATGTATTTACTGAAAATGAGTTAGCGGGATTTAAACGCAGCTTAAGGCTTTCCAAAGATGCCTATTTTATTATCGGACACCAACATCAGATGGTATCACAAAAAAGTTTTTATACGCAGGTTACTTTAGGCTCTCAAGATTTATATGTAATTATGGGCAATTGTAAAAAATATCCGGGCTATGCTTCTTATAAAAATGAGGAATTAATATTCGTGACGATTAATGGCGCAAGAGAAGAGGTGGAACAATTTCCTATAGATCAGACGCTTGGGAATACCGGTCAGGTACCCATGCCGCTAACGGAAAAATCATTTCTTCCAACAAAGAAAACTTTTAAACAGAAAACAAACGCCAACATAAAACCTGGCGCCACGACAATTGCGACAATATTGACCTTAGCTGCCTTATGTATTGGAGTATTCTTTATCTTGAACGGTTGGGTGTTGTCGGCATGCGCGTTGTTTATTTCTATGTACTTTTTATTTACTAAAATTCCGGCAGTTTTTATCTCTTCGGATGTTTTCAAGCGCGTAGCTAAGAGCATCACCATTATTACGGTGGCAATTCTGTTGCTTTATTTTTATCGAGATTGGCATTTAGCTTTGGTCTCGGCTTCTTTTGCCCGGAGAATTATCGTGGATTCGATTATCGGCGGAATTTCCTGCGGATTAGGAATGTTGATCAATCAGACGATTAGGGGGGAGCGTTATGATTGGGGAAAAATTGCGCGTTGGACAGCCGCCGGCGGGGTGTATTTAGGGTTAATTGTTTATGGCGCGTGGTTTTGGTTTCTTACGACCTATGTGCCAAATATCTTTTGGAGAGTTTTTATAGACATAACTTTATTTTTTGCTTTTATCGGTCTGCCGATAAACTTTTTTATTCATAAATATATTGTTTGTTGGAACAAGGAAAAGGTTGATTGGCGGCAAACCATAGCGCACAGCTTACGCCTATATTTATATCACTCTGTTTTTTGGGGCGTCGGCCTTGTAGTTGGTTGGAGTTATTTTGCCGAACACATTGTTCTGGCAGTAGCGATCTTAAGCATTGTTTGGCGCGGGGCGTTTATTTATTTTCTAGATTCATGGGTGATTAGTGCAACTAAACCTTCTTTATTCGTACCGCTGCCGAAGCAAGTGATCCCTCAGGTCAATCATCCCGCTGAACTTTACCGCACGGATAGAATTCTAAATAGACTGGATCCTAAAGATTCCGGCTCATTTTTAGAACAGCTAAAGCGCAATATTTATTTTGCACATGCTCCTCCGGTAGGACAAAATCAGATTAAGCAAAGATTAGTTGATTCCGGATTAGCTATTTCTTCTCCCAGGGACAAGCTTTCTTATTTCCGAAACTGGGCTAATGAAGTATTAAAGAATATTGTTGAATTAGAGCGTATTTTAAAAGAGGTCGTCGCTGCTGAAAAATCTAAACGTAGTGCGCTTTTGGTTAATTATTCTTTTGTGCATGCCCGCCTGATGGTTATTCTAGAATTATGTTCCGAACTTGGTTTAAATGAAGAAGAATTAAGAATTGTGTTGCATCCGATACTTCGCCCGTTTGGACATAGTCTGCATGTTCAAGCAAGAGGTATCGGATCAATTGAATATCAGCAGTATTTATTAAAAGTCAAGAAGGATGATTGGACTGTACCCTTTGTGCTTGTTAATCTGAGAGATATATTCTCAAGATTTGCAGAATTTGTGGACATTCAGTCTGAAAGGGATGAAGGCGGCCGTAAGTTATTTTATCCGGATTATAAGGCTTCGGTAAGAAAGAAAAGGAACGATGGCAATGAATCAAATATTGGCTCGGAAGGCGATTTAGTCTTGCCGCAGGATGTTTTGGATAAAATATGGACTGCGCAAATGAGATTTAACCTGGCAGGAGATTTCCAGGGGTTCTTTCTATCAAACAGATTTATTCGGGATTTAGCGTATATTATTGAACATGATGTAAGGGCCGGGGTGTATCCTGATGATCAGGGAAGGCTTACCATGGCTACGCTTAGCCAACAAAAAACCAATCTTTCCGATGCGCTTTTAAGCAGTATTTGGAGTCATGAATTCGGGCATTTTCAAAGAGACAGTAACGAAAACTTTATTATTAATCCGGATGAAGCGCAAGCTAACCGTAAGCGAGGCCAAAACGATTTATATTTAAACGTAGGGGCGATATTTTGGTACTGGTTTTATTTTAATCCGGCCGGCAAAAGCTGGCGCGTAAAAACTTATCCGACTGTTCCGCCGTATGTTTTTATTAAGGAGTTTATTTTACAGAATAAAACATTTGATTTTCTTTGGGGTCAGGAATACGCGATCGATGAGATTATCAGATTCTGCCGTTATTTTATTTTTCAATCAGAAAACACGCCAACTACTCTGCCGGAGTTAACAGAAGTTACTCTAACTAAGACGTTAAGCAGGGTTCAGAAAATGTTTAATTCCATCCAAATGGAGAATTTCGGTAAAGAGGTTATATCCGGAGAAAGTATTTATAGAGATGATAACTTTTTACCGGGCGCGGTTTCTAATGAAGGTGGGCTTTACTCAAAAGATAGTGTTTGTTTATTAGTCGCGGCGTCATTTTTGCGTAAAAAAGGAGCGGTAAGCCCTAGAGTTATTGAAACGTTGAGCCCGCTTGCCCAGTATACGAACACCAAGTCCTATCCGGATTATTTGAAAAATGAAATAGCCAGACAGAAAAACTTGGGAATAAAGTTTATCGTGGCGCGTTTGTCCGGGGCATTGGCCACCAGCTATCTTGGCAGAACGACATATTTATCAGATGTTCTTTTTACTCCTGGGCATCCTGCTCCTTGTGGACTATTGTATATGTATGTTCGACATGAAGCCGAGAAGCACTCCGGATTAGAGAAAGAGGCCAAAGCGGTTGGCCGCGAGGTGGATGCCTGGAATAGTCTGTTGGCGAAAGAGAAAGAAGAAGTTAAGAACTGGGCGGATTGGTATACTTTTGATATTGCCAGCAGGGGACTGGATAGCGAAAAGAATTTAATTAAGGAAGAGTTTTATGCGTTAGCCGAGAAAGTAAAGAGTCAGCTGGATAGCTATGTTTACGTGCGGCATTTTGTTATTGCGCATTATGGCGAGATTCAGCTAGGTAAGAACAAGGAAATACGCCGGTGGGTATCGAGCGTGCTTGCGCTATTTACTTTTTTGATTTGTGCTTATTCTTTTCTTTTTCTGGGTGTAGGTATTTTTAGGGCATCTGGAGCGTTTTTATTGGCTGCCGGAGTATATTATTCTTTTTGGCACTGGTTTGCCGGACGCAAGCTTAGGTACTATGCCCGGGATTCCAGCGGCTTAGAAGATTATAACGGAGTAAAAACCGGGGCGGTCGATGAAGAGGCATGTTTTACAAATAATCTTCTTAAGGTTGTGCGCGCCTGTAAGTCCAATACTTCTAGAATATACGATAACGAGAGAATGCACGCTATTCAGCTGCACTTTTTGACCCAGGCTATACCTTTAGCGGAATTCGGGGTGACTTCTCTAAGGCGCTCTGCTGTGCGCAGCAATGTGGCTTCCTTAATGATTGCCGAACATTTCTTAAAAAGCAGTAAGGAGGTTTTTTCCGAACCGGCATGGGTGGGTATGATTGAGGCGATTGCGGATAATGAATCTTATTGGTTGGAGGTATCCTCTTCGATTATGTCGCTGGTTGCGGGTATCCCGCATTGTGCTAGCGCGATTGTTAAATTACTCTATAAAGCCGAAAGCAGCAAGCCCGTGCGTTATAAAATTAAAAATCTTGAAGCTTTCCGTCGTACACTCTCCAGGGTTATTGTTTTTCTGGCTAAAGAAGATAATGATTTTAAAAAAGCGGCGATTTTATGTTTGTGTGAGTTGGTAAGTTATCATAAAAAAGAGGAAATTTTATTTGCTTTCTCGCTTTTGCATGAACTTGGATTTTATATCGTGGATGCGGTTAACTTTTCTTCGGTAGCTGCGGATATTGCCAGTCGCTTGATGAAAGAAGCTGTAGATAAAAACGGCCGAGTGAATGTTGTGTTTGGTTCGGGCAGTACGGTTATTCAGCCTTATGCTTATAAAGAAATACAAATTCCTAGTTTTACCAGCCGGATTGCCGAGGAGCAGGTAAATTTTGATTGGAATTCCCAGGTTTTTGTTTGGCAGCTGAGTGAATATGCCGGATTGTCATTAAATGATCAGTGGTCATCTGCGCGCATATTGACGGATACCTGTTTTGCAAAGGTTTTTTCTAATCCGGATAAAAATGTGCATTATATCGGAGCCTCACCGGATGAAGAAGGTTACATCAAGGGTTTAGAAGCTGCCGGCGGAGCGGATCTTTATATTATGGGAGTGGGAAGCGATGGCCATATTGGTTATAATCTGCCCGGGAGTACTGCTGATCCAAGAAAGAAAGGTAAATTACAGTCGGTTAGATTGTCTAATGAGATGGTCCAGGCGAATAAAGTAAGTTATCCCGGGATTAGTGAGAATCCTTTTGCCTGGACGATTAGCTTAGCGGATATTATTCTTGATGGTAAGAATAAAGGAAGGAAGGCATTGGTGTTGGCTTTAGGAGAGAAAAAGGCAGCTATGCTTAAGGATGCGCTTGAAAATCGGGAATCTCCGCTGGCTAAACTTTTGCAGGAACTAGATACTACGATTGTAGTTTCTTATGAAGCCATTCACAGTCTTGTGCCGTTTTATTTAGAACGTTGTTCTGAAGCAATGCGCAGGATTTATGGTGAACATCGGAATTTATTTTATGAATCCGATATTGCCGCGCATATGATTGATACCCATGGCAATATTGTTTGGGTAAATAAGGCTTGGGAGCGTATGTTTGGTTTTAAAGAAGAACAGACAAAAGGTATGCCGGTTTGGTTCTTTGTGGCGCGTAGACAAGATCTTTCTGAGACGCGGGTGCGCGCAAAGCTTAGCAGCCGTCAGGAGAATCTTCCGGATGTAGAAGTTGTTTTCCGTAGATTAGATAATAGTAATCTAGACGTGCGCGTGCGCGAATGGCAGGTAATTAATAAAATCGGAGAAGTGGTTGGAATAATTTCTACATTAAAAGAAAATTCTAGTCATGCGATTGCGGCGTCAGCTATGCGTGCGGCAGCAAAAAAATATGTTGCTGAGCCAAATGTATCTAAAGGTTTTGACGATCTTGCGGCAGCGTTAATGATTCTTGAAAAATATCTTGCGCATTCAGGGAAAGAGTGTGGACCGCCGAATGTATCTGGACAGTTGTCTGATGGCGCAGATGTACGCAGTGTAGTTGCTTATTGCCAAAGTCAAAAAGCGTATTTTAATATCTCTGAAGTTAAAATTAAAGAGTTACTAAAAAATAGCCCTTACGATTTTGAATTTGTTACCTCCCAAATTAATCTTCATGAATCTCAAACTAGCGAAGAAGAAGCAATAAAGCTTCAGGCCTCGACAATGCGCCAGGCGGCAGCTGATTTGCGTAATTTTGAGGTTGGTCAATGGGTGAGGGTGGAAAAAGACGGGAAAATTTTGCCCACCACAAGAAGGGTTTATAAGGTTGATCTTTTAGCCGGTGAGCTGACTTTAGAACATAATGTCTTTCTTTGTTCTGGCCAGGATATAATGCGCAAGCGGGTAAAGGAAACTTTTCTTTTTGATGATCAGGGATGTTTAGACCCGGCTAGTTGTATAAAAATTATTTTGGTTAATTTTGATCATCGTAATCTTGGTTTTTTTACGAGTATTTTTAATAGCTTGCGTTTATGGTATTTACGTTTTCTGATTCAAAGACTAGAATTACGATCGCAAAAATTATTTAAAAAAGATGCAAAGGCTAATGGTGAATTAAGCCAACTTAAAGACAGGATCGCTCACTTAAAATTCGCATTTTATGACGCTAGTCGATACAATCCCGCGGTAGTTTTATCTTCTTTTAATTATAAATCCGGAAAAACTTCTATAGGTTTTATTGTGGCGGTGGCTTTGGTGATTATTTGCGCATTGTGCATACCGACTCTTTCTGGAACTCAGATGGTTATCTTTTTAGTCATCGTAGCTTATCTATTTATTTTTAAACTCGCTTTAAACCGTCTTAAATCTTCATCTATTTTGTATCCTGTGGCTGATATTCGTGAAGCGCTTATTGAGAACTGTCTTGATCAATTCCTTAGATTTAGAAAACGGAATAATACTGCGGACAAGCTTATAGAGGCGGCAATCTCTCAACCAGAGGTGTTAAAACAATATTTTCGTAATCCTGAAGGTAAAGATGTCGCTCTTTTAGCGCCAGCTTATAGAGCGGACTTTTTACATCGGGAGCTAGGCCCGTGGGATATAAACAAGACATCGCTTAGTGAATTAGTTAGGCTTCCTGACGGCACGTTGATATATCATGTATCCGGCAATGGGCAGATTCCGTTATCAAAAGTCAATACGCCGAATTGTTGGATTGGTGCATATCCGGAAGTAGAGGTTGATCAGGAAGATTTCCGATCTGATATCTGGGATATTTTCGCCTCCAGGGATAATAAGAATCAGGTGGTGGTTAATTTAACAAACAGTGATCTTTTCTTTACAAAGGAAGGACTGGTTATCTGGCGTTTAAATCAACACGGTAAACCGGAAGAAGCAGTTTTTACCTTGAACATAGACTCGGATAGCGCGGGTTTAGCGACTATCGGGAGTAAATGGTATGATGTATATCCGAGAAGAAATTCAGGATTTAAGTATGGCGTGTGTTTTGATGAAATTATCGTTCGGGGTAGCGGCCAGTCTCTGTCGGATCTTATTGCGCAAAGCAAATTGATGCGCATGGATTCGGCAGAAATTAGGTTTGAATCCGGAGGGAGCATTTTTGATGTTGCGGGTACCCTCCGGCATAAAAGTTTTCGCGATCGAGTAGTTGAGATGGACGAAGAAGGCAGGGTTTTACATACCTGTATTTTTATGACCGAGGCAGATTATAATCGGCAAACTTACGCTCTTTATCACGTGCATCCTTATGGTGGCATGCGACCGAGCTATGCGGATTTGCAAGTGTTTACGCATATGGCGGTGAAAAATCCGCGAGCAAGCGGCATAATTTTTGCATTTGATCTTCAGGATATGCGTTATTTGGGGAGAGGTTTTAGGTTAAGGAATGGTCTTGATCCTGATGAAGTAGCAAATGAAATTCAGGCAAGGGAAGAAGCAATTCCTGCGCAAAATAGTTTAGGCAAGCACGCTCCGAGCAGTAAATTTATAAAAGATCGTTTTCAAACGCAAGATTTTTCTTTGCCGCTTGATGATCAGCGTTCATTAGCAATTCTATCGAGCCGGCAGGCCGGCGGTTTTAGTCTTCCTCAGACACTGCTCCCGATATTAGCAATTTCTTTAGTTATTTTATTTGCGCCTTTTTGCCTGGCAATGTTTAAGACGGCAATGATTAGCTTTGTTAGCGTAATATTGTTTAGCTTGATTAGCTTGCGAATTATTTTTCGAGCTAATCAAGATCGGCCGAAAGCCGTAACCAGCGTATTACAAGCTTGCGCGTTAAAAACAGCAGACAATGGCGGATATGTATCTATAGGTAATTCTGATTTGTGGGCGGTGGTTTTGTTGCGGTTTTTTACTGGGGTAACCGCGCTTTGCGGTATTTTACAGGGTGTATCCCTATGGAACGTAGGAGAGGAGAATTTCGCGATTAGGTCAATATTCTCATCCGTGTTGCTTATCGGTATAATGGAAAAGCTGTTGGCTTGGGGTAAGCGCATAGACAAAATTGATAGTTTTTCTCGGGATAATGATGGGAATGTTGCTTTTGAAAAAAACATAATTTCTTTGGGAGTTGATGCGCCGGTAGAGATTATCGGCAATAAGGCGAGATCCTTTGTGATATTTAAATTGTTAGGTCTACGTTTTCCCCGCGGATTGGTTATGTTGCCCGGCGCTTCCATAAAGGGGCTAAAGTCTGCATTTGTGAAGGTATTTAGTCTGGGGATATGTGAACATGAAAACAGATTTGAAGAATGTGATCCCCAAAGTAATTATAGTCAGACGGAAGGAAAAAGAGAAAGAGAGATCTCGCCTCTTATGGAACAGATTCGAACGCTTAATCATCAACTACTTGTCTGGCCGCGCGAAAAATTAGGTTGGCTTGGCGCTACTTTTGATGCCGGGGCATACCATAAACATGGAGACGGGCTTATCGGCAAGCTTAGGGATTTAGAAGGATATAAAAAAGTGGAAGCAAAGCGTGATCGCTTAAATGTCCGACTTCAAGAAATTCGCAGTCGTCATCAGGTTGTCGTATCTCAGGTTGCTTTTAGCGTGCGGAGCACTCCGGTGTATTCTATGCCCGGAGTTTTAGGAACGGAACTTAAGATTAAATATCCGGAGTTTCTTTTTCGTGCAGTAGAAGATGTGCGTAATTCTTGGATGACTAAAGATGCTCAAGAGTTTAGGAAAGCTATGAATATACCGGAATCAGCCGGATTGCCGGTGATTATTCAAGCGATGGTGAGAGGGGATTTAAATAAAAGATCCGGTTCAGGCGTAGCTTCTTTAATAAATCCTGATACAGGCGAGAAAGGGCTCTGCGGAGGATTTGTTTTACAGGATAGCTGGAAGAGAGCAATGTCCCAGAATCAGTGTACAGGAAGCATTAATGTATTAAAAGAAAAGATGCCCGAAGTTTATGATGAATTATTGTTGGGCATTGCCATGCTGGATAAACATTTCAATTATCCGCAGCAGGTTGAATTTGTTGTTGAAGACGGGGTCCTTTATTATCTGCAGACGCGCAATGTTGTTTTTGCGTTACAAGGTGAGCTTAATTATCTTAATGCCGCAGTAAAAGAAAGAATCATAGATGAGTTAGATGTTTTACCCAGATTAGAAGAGCTGCAGCGCAGACTTTCTGAGCGCAAGGTTTATTCTATAAGGAAGGGTGCGGATAAAAAAAATATTGGCGATGGATCTTGTTCAATTCCGGGAGTAATGCATGGAAGATTGGCGTTTGATCTAATAAAAGCTCAGGAATTCTCTTCTTTTAATAATTCGGTAATTTTATTTTCAAATTATGGAGACATAGTTAAGGTGATTGGTTGTAGTAACTCTATTCCGAAAATAGGCCTGATCACCTTATTCGGCAATTGCTCATGTCATGAAGCGATTTTGATGCGTCTGACAGGGATACCGGCAATAATTAATATCCAGGGTGCGTATTATGATTATTTAAATCGCACCCTGATGATAAACGAAAAGATTATTAATGAAGGGGAATGGGTGGGAATCGACGGCAATAATAATGCGGTGTTTTTATCTCAAGAAAATAATATTTTAGTTGAAGACCGAGCGGTATTAGACGCTAGTTTTGGAGTTAATCTTGAACAATTTAGAATTGATTTTGCGCGGCCATATCTTGGTGCAGATGGAACAAAGATAAAGCAAGAAATTTCATACGCACAATTATTGACTGAAAATATTAATGCCTGGTTTGAATATGTAAGGGTTGCAAAAACCAAAGATCAAAAAGCGGCATTTATGGCGAATCTACGTAAACATCTTTTGCATAATCTTTTAACTCAAAGAGCAAAAGATATCGGTAAAACAAAAATTGAAGTAGATAGAGAGCTTGAGAAAAGAATCATTAATAAAAATATTGGACAAAGATTAGGAAGTGTTTTTAGTTATAAATTCGGATTGGCGATAGTCGGAGCGATTGGGATTATTGCGCTTATTATTTTCGGACTTCTAGCCGCACCGTGGTGGTTAGCGATGCTGAAGGCGGCCATCGCCGGCTTAACTGCACATGCAGCCCTGGCTCCGCCGGCGTTTATTTGTACCAGTTTTATTTTTGCCGTTACCAATATAGATTCTCAAGATAATCTTACTGCACAAATTAAAAATGATTTTTCAACTGAAAAGCTTTCAGCTGCTGCCGAAATTCTTAAACCCTATATAACTAAAACTCCATTAATATTTCTTCCCGCAATAAGCCAGGGAACCGGCAAACGCGTATTTATTAAAGATGAGTCCCGCCAGAAAGGTAGTTCTTTTAAAACTAGAGGCGTAACATTTGAAGTTTTTTCTGCCATAGAACAGGTGATTATTAATAATCCGAAGTTGCTTAAAAAAGGATTAAAGATCGTTACTCAGACAGTGGGTAATCATGGTGCAGCGATGATCTGCGCGGTGCAATTTGCGATAGCCAGATTTTCTAAAAAATATCCTGATCTTGCCAAGGAGATTGGGGATATTGAGCCTGTAGTTTACGCGCCGAAAGATATAGCTTTGGTTAAGCTTAGGGCAATGCAGGAAGCGATGAAACAATATAGGGCAGCGATCGGTGATGCTCAAAGGGCAAAGGGCAAAATTAGGGCAGCTTATTCAGATTATGATGCCGCTAAAATAGCGAGAATAAAATATTGTAAAGATTCGTACGGAGCAGCTCTTTATATGGATCATGGTAATTGCGTAATTATGCAGGGTCATGCCTCTGCTGGCATTGAGATTGTTGAGCAACTTAAAGCGTTGGATATTACCGAAGATCAAAAAATATGTGTGCTTATTCCTGTCGGTGCAGGTGGGCCAATTGGTGTGGCTGCTGGTATAAAAGCGCAGTGGCCGAATGCTAAGACGATTATGGTCCAGACTCCGCGTTATGGCGCATTTGTAAGAAGTTATAAAATTAATAAGATGCAGAAGAATGATGGTAGTGCCAATCCTTATACCGTTGAGATAAAAAATGGTCGACATGCGAAACAATTTATTTTTGAAGATGGAATTGCCGTGGAAGGCCCGGAATCACAAGAAGCTTTGGATATTGCCAGGGTGATGATGGATGACGCCTTGTTGGGAGTGTCTCAGAGAGCCATGGACGAAGTTGCGCCGATGTTGGTTTTCGATTTAGATACTTATTATCGCGAACATACAAATTCATTAGGGGTAGTCGGCGGCACTACGGCCATTACGGCGGATGCATTTTTGAGTAATTTATCTCATAAGTTAATTCAAGAAGCGGATATCGTTGTTTTATTTGCCACAGAAGGAAATGTAGATTTAGTAATAATGCAACATATCCGTTCTCGCCTAAAAGCAGGGACACCCTTGCAGCCAATCGGGAGGGTGTCCCCGGTTTATCTCGACAACGGCGGGTATAGCATGCCATTTCCATTACCCAAGAAGAGATCTGCTCTAGAGGGTATTCACTATAAGCTTGATTCTACGATGATACCGTTGATAACATATGAACAAGCAGCAATATTTGTACGAGATCATTCTCTTCGGAAGCCAAAGCGTACATACTTAAGAGAGAATAACGCAATAAATTTTATTCTCGCAACCTTAGATACAATACCGGGATTTAAAGATGCTCGCGAGAGAAACGACATTAAAACTATGGCCAGGTTATATCGCGAATATGTTATAGCTTATAATCCTGAGGATAAAGGAAGATATGAGCATTCCGGTCAGCAGGCATTCTTCTATGAGGTTGGCGGACTGGGAGGCCTTTTGGCTCATCTCCTTACTTATTTTAGAAAAACTAATAGTCCTGCCGAATGTTTGCGGCTTGCGCTACCCAAATTAATTGATCTCACTAATCCCGACGCTCTTGATCCTTTGGAGGTGGAACATTATTATTGGACTGATCCTGAGAACGCCAAGTATCACATATTGCAGGCATTTGATACAATACCGGGATTTAAAGATGCCCGCGAGACAAATGACATTAAAACTATGGCCAGGTTATATCGCGAACAGGTCATCGCTTATCAGCCTAAAGATAAAGAAAAATATGATGCATTTGGTCAACTAATATTTCTTTATGAGGTTGGCGGGCTGGAAGGTCTGGTTGGTCACCTGCAGTCTTATTTTAAAAAGGCAGGCAGCCCTGCCGAATGTTTGCGGCTTGCGCTACCCAAATTAATTGACCTCACTAATCCCGACGCTCTTGATCCTTTGGAGGTTGAACATTATTATTATTGGACTGATCCTGAGAACGCCAAGTATCACATATTGCAAGCGCTCGACACAATACCGGGATTTAAAGATGCTCGCGATAGCAATGATATTAAAACTATGGCCAGGTTATATCGCGAACATGTCATCGCGTATGTTCCTAAAGACAAAGTAAAATATACTGCCGGTGGCCAGGCAATATTCTTTTATGAGGTTGGCGGGCTTTCCGGTCTTTTAAATCATTCGCGTCCGTTTTTTAGAAAACGTAGTAGTCCTGCCGAATGTTTGCGGCTCGCGCTTCCGGGATTGGTAGATATAAATAACAAAGATGCTCTTCAACCGGATGAAGTCGAACTTAATGTAGGGGCGCAATTATCAAACTTAGTTTCTTCCTCTAAGCTGGGGGGCGCATTTATCCCTATTTTACTGGCGCTTACAGCGATAACGATAATTGTAACTTTTGTTTGGAATGGATTTATATTACAACAGTATTTGTTTTTACTTTCTGCATATCCTTTGGCGACTAAGATGGCCACGGCTTTCGTATTAAATTTAATTGCAGATATTATTGCGCAGCACATTAAACAGCATAAGCTTGCCCCGCAAGACCGCAAATTCGATTTTAAAAGAATGTTGTATTTTCCATTTGTGGTGATGATGCTTTACGGGCTAGGGTTTTCTTATTGGCTGGATTTAATCAGCTGCTTTGGTAACAGTTTTGCAGGGTCATTGGCAAAGATTATTCTGCAGGCGGTTACTTTTACCACTTTTTATTACATCGCTTTTTTCTCGCTAATTACATTTTTCTCTCAAAAGCATTTAAAAGAAGCATTCTCTTTAAAGATTTTTCAAAAGGCGAAAGATAATGTTAATGAGAAATTTGTGCCGACTTTTAAAAGAGATTTAATTTTCTGGACAGTCTTAGTTAACCCGTTTAATTTTTTAATTATTCCGCTTTTATTAAGTTACGCCGGGATAAGCTCTGTTTTTACAAACGGAATAATCATTTTTGTTAGTAATTTTGCCGGGATATTCTGGGAAGTTTATCTTTCCTGGGTAAGCCATGAAAAAGACTATCCAAAGCCATCGTTTTTACCGCGACTGTCTTCTAAGGTAATTTTTGGTGCGGTTTTATTGACGAGCGTTTGTGTCGCCAGGTTGTTGTTGAATTTAGATTTATTAATCGGAGCGATATTTATCGTGAGCTGCACCTTTGGTCTATTGGTTTGGTTTCTTACGATAAGAGTTAATTTAGATAAACAGCAGCCAGCAGGTTTTACCGATAAAGTTGTGGGAACATTTTCTAGCTGGCGCAATGAAGCGGATGCGGAAGGGTTAACGCGTTTCGCGCCGGTTAATTGGATGAAAATAATGATTGCTATGGTTTCGGCTTTTGCGGTGGTTGTTTCCAGCTGGGCAACCATGTTTAAGGCGCTGCTTTGGTTTGTGATGACTGCGCTGCGCAATTGGCTAGGAGATAGGATATGTTTTGCAATTAGAGGCCATAAAATAAATTTTTTTAAGGTGCGTGCGGACAAGTTTTCAAACAGCTTATTTTTTACCGGCATTGCTATGCCGGTGATGCTTTGTGTAAAAATTATTTCGGATACCGTTAATCCTTTTTCAGGTAGCGCATATTTTATTTTTCAGCTTTTGTTCATCGGAACATTTGGCGGATTTTATGCATTTCTGGAACGGGGCTTGCGTTCGCGCGCACATCAGTGGCCGATTATGGTTTCCCAGTTCTTGAGCGATGCTTACATTTCAACATTTTGCGCTTTACTTATTTGCGGCGGTGCTTCTGGGAGCGTATCTGGTGCGTTTAATTTTATGTTGGTTAGAAAGTTATTTATTGAATCTTTAGCGCTGGTCTTCGATGTCTTTTCAGTTTTATGGAGAGGGAAAAATAGGTCGGACGTTAAGCTTTTTATTTTTGATTTGGATGAGACTTTATATATTGCGAGTGGTTTAGCAGAGGCCTACTCTGAAGCTATCCTTAGATTAGTAGAATCTAGAAAGATTTCTTCTCTGGAATTGAAAAGCGCTAAAGGTGAGTTAGGCGGCATGATGCGCGCTTTGTCGTCTTTAGGAATAACTCCGGAAGAAGTGAAGAAGAATGCTGTAGAGTGCGTGCGACTGGAAAAATTTATTTTTAGGAGCAATCCTAAATTGTGTCAATTATTGGATGCGTTGCGTTTATCCGGAGATAAGATAGCTTTATTAACGAATAATAATTCTACGTATGCTCAGCAGGTACTATGTTTATTAGGTCTGGATAGTAAGTTTGATTGGGTGTTTTCGATCAATGATTTGCCATATTGGAAACCTGATCCCCGGGCTTTCGAAGAAGTCTTACGTCGAACTGGATTTAGTGCAAAAGCAGTATACTCTATTGGAAACGATTTTAGCAAAGATATTCTCCCGGCTGAAAAATTAGGCATAAGAGGTATTTTGGTTAATGGGCCAGATGACCTGGTAAACAATTTTTTTGAAAAGTCTGGTTTAAATTCTGAGATTTATATTCGTGATGCTATTTCTCAGCGTTTGGCTCCTGTTGATAGGCACCGGGCTAAAGCCGGATTTAGGCCACAGGAGGAGAATATACAGCGCGAGATTGACAAGGCGCGCGTAGTAATATCTAAAAACGGTCAACTGCTTGCCGGAATCGATCAGGGATTGGCATTAACTGCTGGTTATGATAAGAGAGTACATGACGCTTTGATAAGGATGCGGGACACCATTGTGGTGCGCGCCGGGCCGTTTACCTATATATGGGCTACTTACCGTAACAAAACGCTTTATATAAATGAAACTCTCCTAGAACCTTATAACTTTATCGAACTGGTGATAACCTTGATTCATGAAGCTCGCGTGATTGCTTATCCTGAAGCTACCGATATGCAAAATGAAGCCTTTGCGAGATTAGCATCAAACAAATGGATTATCGGTGTTTTTACTCAAGAGTTGCACCTGGGTAAGCGTACCGTTACTAATTTACGCTGGGCAGTCTACATTGCAAATAAACTTATTGCTCAAAGCAAAGTTGTTTCGGTGTCAAATATTGTTGCTGCCTCAAATCTTACGAAGGCTCAGCTTTATCTGGTTATCCGGAATTTAGGTTGGCAGAAAATAAATCTGTTGGGAATTATTAATGAAATAAGCTATGAGCAAAATGCAGTTATTATTCGAGCGGTAGTAGGAGATTTTCAAAACAGGGGGAAGGTAGCGTCGATCAAAGATATCTTAGTTTGCACGACTCTTTCAGAAGGGGAAGTGAGTAATTATATTCGCGCCAATGGATGGCAAGAAGGGATGGAGAATACAAGAAATACTAGTGATAGATTATCGCGCGCTGAAAAAGCAATAATGGAATTGATTGACCAGTCGAAGACTTGGGAAAAATTAAAAGACTTGATGGGTGAAAAAAAATCTTGGGGTGCGATTGCGCGCTGGTTTGAAGATAAGGCTAAAGCAGGGGATAAAAGAGCGGCAAGCGTGGTTGCCGCGGTGAATGATAAAAAAGGTTTGGTTGCCAGAGATAGATTAGCCGAGATCGAGAGGATAATTTCCGGAAAGAGCGCGGATGAGTTGAAAGAATTTACAGAAAGAGAACTTGGTGAAGCGTTGGGTTTAAAAAGAACAGCTTGGCTTAATTGGATGAAAAGAAACTTTGATTTTGAGAAAAAGAAAGCGGAGATTATTGTCGTTAAATCTAGTAAATTAGCAGTCTTCTTAAGTGGCCGAGAAAATAATAGCCGCTTAGTAAAAAAAATTATCAGGATTCTAGCCCGGATTACAGACGCCGATATAAAAGAGATTAGCGTAGGTCTTACTGAAGATGAAATAAAAGAAATTGTTGCGGAGTTAATTGATTATGCGCAATCTTCTGCCCAGGACTATCGTCGGGCAGCGAGTCTTTATCGGGTAGCGGCAATTTTGATGCGTGATATTGAAGCAGATTTAGCTGTTAAGCTTGGCCGTGAAGGGATAATGGCGATTTCTCGAAAAGAGAATCCAAAATATATAGATATATATGTCGATAAGGATGAAAGTTTACTTGATGATGAAGAAGAGGTCTCAAAGATGCTATTTGTATTGGAAAATAAAGTTGAATCTGCAAGTGATGATGAGTTAAGCGAGATGCGTGAGGATGTTTTGGGAGAATTAAGTAAGATTGAAAATATGGCCGGAACAGACAGCGAGCTTATTGAGCGCATCGAGGATTTAATAGAAAGATTAAATGAGGCGGAGAAAGCCAATTCTGATGATTATAATTATTCTGGAGGAAATTTTGGCGCAAGTCTTCCTGTAATGGCGATAGTAATTTTTAGTATTTTTATTTTGGTAAGCGTTGTTTTATATTTTGGTTTTAGCGTGGGGAGTTTAGCGGGTTTAAGCATGGCGGGATGTGGGTTGGGGGTTTTTTTGGTGAAGGAAAAAGAAGAAAGAAGAACTCAGGTAGATTTTAATGCCGAGGATGTGCGTGCTTTTGTAGAAGCTATTGAGGCAGAATTTTTTGCGGCGATTGAACAGACCAAGCTTTGGATATTTAACCGGTGGCAATGCACGATTAAGCCAAGGATACTTGCGGAGATTATTGCGCGCAGGTTTAATCTGGAAATAAGCGGCTCGGCTGCGCAAAGGATTGAACTTATTCCCGGGAATTATTGCGCTTCTGATGGCGATAGATATCATCAGTGGTTAGCGTTATGCATAAATAATCAACGTTGTTTGTTACTGGATCCTGCCTATGGCCAATTTGACCCTGTTTATAGAAAGAAGATAATTATTGAGCCTTATCAGCGTACAAATCTTGCTCGTTATCGATTGTTTGAAGTTGCGGTTGTAGAGAATAAGACTTTTGTAATTCTTTCCGATGAAATTGAAAGCCGCATTGTTCAGGCGATAGAAATATTGATGCGTTCAGAGCTGTTATCTAAAGTCAAGAATATTTTAATTCGTCCGGCGAAAGGCGGTCGGGAAAAAGGTAATAAAAAGCGAGCTGATATTCGCGCTGAAAAGTTAGACAAAATAATTAAATTATTACAAGGAGGATGTTATACCCGTAAGGAGCTTGCGAATTTAGCGAAGGTTAAATACAGCGTTTTAACACGTAGTTATTTGCACAGCATATCCAGCGACTTGCTTTTAAATATCATTCATGCGAGAAAAATTAGGCAACCGCCCGTTTCAGCGATTAGCGAACATCCTGAAGTTTCTTTTGAGATATGCAGATTAAAGAATGCTATTTGTGCTTTAAGTCGGCTTTTCTTGGAAAAAAATATAAATGTATCTGAAGATGTTTTTGTTGCTTTATTAAAGCATGCGGGGTTTGATTGGATCGACCTAGATATCTTGTATAGAGAAATAAAAAATTATCGTAAGACAGTAAACTTATTATTAGCTTGTCTTATTCCTGCGACAATTATTGGGCTTATTTGGTTCATGTTTTTAGCGCCTGAGCAAGCGGTGTGTTTAGCAATGGCGATGCCGTTCTTTTGCGGAGTGAAAATTGAAGACCATGCTGTTAAGATCTGTGAACGGTCAAGCAAGGAACGTTATGATCTCATTGAGATGATTAATATTTGCGGGTTGATTCCCGATCCGAAGCTGATGCAGGAGGTAGGGATTCCTTGTTTGGAAGAGATGAGCCTGGATAGTGATGCAGCGGTGCGCAGTCATGCTGCGTATATGCTTAATCTTGCTCGCAGGTTCGTCGAAAATTATTCCAAGGTTTCTTTAGAACAAAGAGAGCAACGAGTTGAGGATAATGGTGGATATGACGAAGGTAGCGCTGTGAAGGATTTCGCTCAAGACAAGGGCGCGGTAGTTTTATTAAATCCGGTTGGAGTTAGAGAGATAGAGATAGCGCGTAAAGAATTTAATCGTTTATCTGAAAGAGTGGTAGCTGAATATAAGGCATCGGGCGGAAGTCTTGAAAATTTTGTATATAATTATAATCCGTGTGGCAAAGGATTCTACTGGGCATCATCATATGGAGAGGCGGCGATGTTGTTGTCTTCTGTTGGGGTAAAGCCCGGAGATAGCATATTGGATGTGGGACATGGCGCAGGCGATACGATATCGTTTTTAGCTCATCTTTTCAAATTGCAAGCAAAGGGAGTCGAGATAGTGCCGGAACATGATCTGTTCGCAGTTTTTTTTCGGGATCTTTTGGTTAGATATGGATATTTGAATTATGGGCAGGTCGTTTTGGAGAATAAGGATTTTATGGACGCAAGCGTAGATTTTTCGCAGTATGATTTTATTTATTATTTTTGCAAAGGTACGAATAACAAGAAAGATTTGCTTTCTAGATTGTTGACGGTGAAAACCGGTGCGAGAATATTGATGTATGGAGCTTATGAGTTTGAGATAGAAAATGAGCTTGCCGAAAATCACGGTTTTGTGAGTCAGGCTTGGGGAGAAGATGAATTCCTAGATGATGGTAAAGCGCGTATCTACACACGAATTAATGATTCTAATTTGGTTATAAATAACAGAACATCTGAGATAACTTTTCCAAAAGAGATAACCTGTGAAGCTAGATGGTACAATCGCACAGTTGTAACGGAGCTGAATAGCGAAAATGTTCTAGCGTATAAATTTTTAAAGAATGGCGAAGATCCGTTAATTTTAGAACACGAGGCGCAGATGATCGGGCAGTTGCATCTTGCTGGCTTGGATGTGCCGGTTCCGGTTGGGCCTGAAAGAGGCAGCCATCTTTTTTCTTACGCAGACACTTTATCTATTGTGCCTGCTGAAGTTGCGGTGCATACCTCCAAGCGTTATATAGCATATTTGACCAGCAAGGAATATTTTATCTATCCTGAGGACATAGTGAATAAGAAATTGATGTCACGTTTGGCCGATACCTGTATAAAGCAATTGGCGAGACTTATTAAAGCCGGATATATACATACATCTCTTTCTCCGCTTACTCACCATCTGGAGTCCGGTAGGACGTGGAGCTGGACCTATAAACCGATCGGGGGGATAGAGGGGTTAGACAATAAGTTGCGCTATTCAAATCTTCGTCTTAGCGGTCTTGCCGATTTTGCGCATGTAAGGAAAATTGAATCGTGTGACCATCTTTATTATTCCGTAGGCCAGGCGCTCACTGAATGGGTTATCACGATTACTTATCAAAGTTTTAAAAACGGCATGGCGAAGCGAAATGTTAAAGATATTTTGCTGAAAGGTCTGGTTGTTTTTATGAAAGAGTTTGATCTCAAGATAAAAAAGCAGGATTACAAAATTCTTTCCGGAAACATGGATAAATATTTGCGTTTATTTGTCGGTGAATTTCGTACGGGAGAGCTGTCTTCTCAAGAGGACGGCAAGGTTCCCACCGTGGATTACCTTATCACTTTTATCGATAGCGTAATGGGATATTTGCGCACGTCATCTCTTTATAGAATGATGGAGGATCGCACGCTTAAAATAAAACATATCGGCAGAGGTTCTCTTCGCTCACCAAGGGCGATGATTCTGGAAGGCGATAAAGTATACGTGGCAGATGATAATAAAGAATGTCTTATAGAATTCGATTTAGAAACAGGTTCCACGCGAGATATAGGAAATCCGGGTTCTATTTTGTCTCCGGCAGCGATGGTGATTAAGGGGAATAAAATATACGTAGCAGATTTTAGTAAAAAATGTTTAGTTGAGTTTAATTTGGAAACGGGTCGAACAAGAAACATTGGAGAGCGCGGTTCTATTTTATCTCCCGCAGCGATGGTGATTAAGGGGGATAAAATATATGTAGCGGATCGTTTGAAAAAGCGCTTTGTCGAATTTGATTTACAAACAGATTCTACAAGAGACTTGGATTGGGGCGGCGCTACTCCATATTTGTCAGCGATGATTTTAAAAGATAATAAAATATACGCTACTTATATGTATAAAGAATCTCTGGTGGAGTTCGACCTGGAAACGGGTTTTACAAGAGATTTAGGAAAAATTAATAATATTTTTATGCCGAAAGAAATGGCTCGGAAGGAAAACAAAGTTTATGTGTTTGACCTTGGAAGAAAATGTCTTGTCGAGTTTGATTTAGAAACAGGTTCTACGCAGGATATAGGAGAGTCAGGCTTTGCTATTTCTCCGCGCGGCATGATTGTCAAAGATAATAAGATATACGTGGTGGATTACAGTAAAAGATGTCTGGTTGAATTTGATTTGGATACAGGCCAAGCAAGAGATATCGGCGAGTGCGGTTCCGTTTTATTTTCAGTAGCCATGACGATGAAGGGAAACAAAATATATGTGGCCGGAAAGAATGAAGGTGCGCTTGTGGAATTTGAGGTTCCGGTAACGTTTGGGCAGATCGTTTTGGATAATAATCGGAGTACGTATCTATCTGTGATAAAATGATATATAGAAATAAATTTTTGGAGTATAATAAGCATAAAAAATAGGAGGCCTGAATGGATGAGAAGAGGATTGAGCCAAGATGGCAGATTAATAAGGAAGCGGGTTTAACAGTTTCTGGCGGGGTGAAGTCTATTCCTTGCATAGTAGAGGACATTAGTACTCGCGGTATGCGTATTTCTATGCGTAGAAATCTTTTCCCGGATGTATTTTCTAATTTTAGTTTAGCGCTATCGGATAATTTTGCATTGAATTTGGGGGCGCAGGTGGTTTGGCAAAATCAAAGAGAGAATCGGAATATTTTTGGGCTGGTTTTTAATCGAGATGAAGCATCCCTTAGATCAAAGATAAGCGAATATGTTAAAAGCAATTTTCCGGAAGTAATGGTAAAGCAATGGTGGGGTGGGATGTAATATGCAAGAACGCAGAAGGCTAATTAGGTGGCAAATTAATCGGCAAGCCAAGTTCAGATTAGAACAAGCTGTGAGCGAAGCTTTCTGCCAACTAAAAGACATTAATTGTCGGGGTGCACAGATTGTTATAAACACGAAACTCCCTGAGGATGCAGCATTTAGGTTAAATTTGAGGCTTTCGCAAGAGTGTAGTTTTGAGGCGGAGGTTTGGGTGGCTTGGCACAAAGTTATTAACGGAGTTAATCACTATGGTCTTTATTTTAGCAAAATACAGGATGCGGATAAACAGAAGATTTATAATTTTATTTATGCGCTTTATCCGAATGATTTGAAAAAAGAACGCCGGGCAGGCCAACCGCCGGGTCAGTTCCAAGAGACAGGTGTAAATATAAAAAATTATGCTGGAGAAACGGAAAAAATAAATGATCATCGCATATTCGAAAGATTTCCGGTACACTATTCAGCGCGGTTTTTAAATTTAGATAATGGAAATGAAGGTGTAGCGCAAACTGTGGATATTAGCGCTAAAGGCTTAGGGTTGGTTTGCGATCAAGATTTACCTTTGCATACTGCTTTGGAGATCTGGCTTCAGGTACCGAATAAAGGAGAGCCGCTATATTTAAGGGGAGAGGTGGCCTGGGCAAGGTCTGAAGGTTTAGCCAGTTATCATTTTGGGGTTCAGCTGGAAAAAGCTGAACTGATGGGTATTTCGCGCTTCTTGCGTCCTTGATTTTTATAAGAAAAAAACTTGACCGAGGCTTAAAAATATGTTAAATTTTAACATTACGTCTTTATATAGTCTATTCCCGGTGGATAATATCCCCATGACAATCGGAAGGAGTATAGGATGTTGTTGAAGAATCTGCTTTTAGGTATTTTTGTATTATTTTCAGCATTTGGTTGTTCTGCACAAAAATTAGATTCAAAACCTACCATTAGCGTCTGGCACTGGATGACGGATCGTGATCCGGCCTTTCAAGAATTAGCAAAAAAATACGAAACTTTAACCGGGGTAAAAATAAACTTTGAGCTTTATGCTCCTTCGGATGCTTATACGCAGAAGATTCGCGCGGCCGCGCAAGGCATGAATCTTCCGGATGTTTTTGGCATTTTGGGAGAGAAGAGGGATTTTGCCTCTTTTGTTAAGGCGGGTCATATTTTAGATCTTACCTCTAATATGGAGGCTAACAATAGCAGTTGGAAGAATAGCTTCTTTCCTAAGGCGCTGGCGGTAAATGAATTTGCTCCGCAAAATAGTTATGGAATTAATCCAGGTATTTTTGGCGTGCCGATTGATATTATGACTATTCAGATGGTTTATAATAAAAAACTTCTGGCACAATTGGGGCTGAATCCTAATCGTCCGCCTAAAACATTGCAAGATTTTTTAGATGTGGGCACTAAAATTCAGGCAGCCGGAATGCAGGGTTTGGTTTCCGGGTGGGGTGAGGTCTGGATGATTGATTGCTTAGCGAACAATTACGCTTTTAATATTATGGGAAAAGATAAAGTGTTGGCGACCATCAAGGGCCAGGTTCCTTATACTGATCCGGATTGGATCAGGGTGTTTGCTATTTTTAAGCAGATGAAAGATTCGGGTGTGTTGGCTCAGGGGCTGGTGACGATGATTAATAAGTCTGCCGAGCAGCTTTTTGCTAACGAAAAAGCGGTATTTGCTTTTAATGGCTCATGGTGCGTGAATGTTTATAAAGGAATGAATGCGAACTTGGAATACGGGGCAATGCTTCCTCCGGAAGCTTCGGAGAGATTTCCGATGGCCATCTGGGGAGGCGCGGGTTCCTCTTTTATGGTGAATGCGCGTTCAAAGAATAAAGAAGAAGCGGTAAAGTTTTTAATTTGGTTAACCGATCAGGATCAGCAGGCTTATCTGTCGGCATCGACCAATAATTTACCAGCGAACAAAAATAGCTTGTCTAAGATTCCGGAGATACTTGCTCAGTTTGCCCGTGGTATGGATTACGCTACGCATCCGAATGTTTGGGGGGTTTCTGAATTTTCTTTAGTGATTGAGGCATTTGATCGGGGCATTCAGTCAATTATTATCGGTGAGAAAACTCCGGAGCAAGTAGCCATTGAGGTGCAAAAAATTAAAGAACGGGAATTAGCCAAAAAAAGAGCGCGATGAAAATTAAGGATACTTTAGAAAATTACGTTTTTGTTTTACCGGCGGTGGTGATCTTTTCGATATTTTATATTATTCCTTTTGTTTGGGTTTTTCAGTTAGGGCTCTTTGAATGGGATGGGATCTCTTTTACTAAAGTGTTTGTAGGGTTAGATAATTTTAAAGAGATTTTTTTCCAGGATGTTAATTGGTGGCGCGCGATGTGGAACGCTAGCTACGTTACTCTAATCGCTCTTACTTTTCAAAATATCTTGGCCTTTATGCTTGCCTGGGCCTGCGACCGGGAAATAAAGATGAAGAATTTCTATCGGGTAATTTTCTTCATTCCTCCGGTTTTATCGGAAGTGGTCGTGGGGATGGCCTGGCGCTTTATTATTAATGATATTGATGGAGCAAATATTATTAATCGTACTTTAGTGGGGATGGGTTTCTCTAATTTAGCGCATAATTGGTTGAGCGATCCAAAAACTGCCTTGACTACCGTGGCGATTGTGCATTGTTGGAAAGGTTTCGGTTGGGGGTTTCTTATCTTTTTAGCCGGCCTGCAGACTATTCCGCGCGAACTTTACGAAGCGGCGCGTGTAGACGGAGCGAGTGCCTGGCAGTCTTTTAGAAAGATAACTTTACCCTTAATGATTCCGGTAATGGTGTTGGTGGCCATTCTTACGGTGTTAGGTACGATGCAGGTCTTTGTATTAATTGTTAGCCTGGTAGGGGGAGAATTTGCCGGTCATACTTCCGTGCCGGTTTTAAGGATCTTGGCTTCTATGCGTGGCTCATCGCGTTTTGGTTATGCCTGCGCTCAAGGAATCACTTTTGGTATGGTTTTAATTGTCATTTCGTTTATTCAGTATCGTTTTTCCAAGAAAGGTCAATAAATTAAATGAAAAACGTTATTTATTATAAGAGTAAAAAAATTGTCGTAAACACATTGATTCATATTTTATTAATTAGCGTGGCGATAACCTGCCTATATCCGCTGCTTTGGATGATCTCTTCTAGCCTTAAGAGTCAGGAGACGATTTTTAAGGATATTTCGTTGATCCCGCATCAGTTTCGTTTGGAGAACTATGTTTCGGCTTGGAGAGAGGGAGGATTTGGCCGCAACTTTTTTAATAGCATTATTTATACGGTATCGGTAGTTTTTGGAATCGTGATTATCTCTTCAATGGCGGCATATGCTTTTAGCCGTTTACGTTTTGTGGGAAGTAAGTTTTTATTTATTATGTTTATGGCGGCGATGATGATCCCGATTCCGGGAAGCTTTGTGGCGCTTTATGTTTTGTTGAATAAACTGCATTTAAGGAACACTCCGATCGGATATATTTTATGTATGATTAATGTCGGGCTTTCTACAAGTATATTTTTATTAAAAACATTCTTTGATAAGATGCCTAAAGAACTAGAGGATGCTGCGCGTATCGACGGTTGTTCGAAGATTGGAATCTGGTGGCACGTGGCTTTACCGTTGGCTAAGCCGGTGCTGGCGGTAGTCATTGTTTTTAATGCCTTGGCGGTATGGAATGAATATATCTTGGCTTTGATTATTTTTGATAATCGTGCGTTTATGCCATTGCAGGTGGCTTTGCAGTCTTTCCAGGGAGAATTTGTGACTAATTATCCGTTGTTAATGGCCGGGTTAACCATTACTGCCTTGCCGATTATTTTAGTTTATCTCTTTATGCAGAAATATATTATTAAGGGAGTTACACAAGGAGCAATTGTTGGGTAAGATGAAAAATAAATTTGTAAAATTATTTTTTATAACTATATTTGTTTCTTGGTTTGCGAGTGTCTGGGCTGCCGAGAATGTTTCACCGAGTGCCAAACTATCTTCGGGGGAATTAACTACGAAATCTTGGATTGCTCATGGCAAGAGTGATATCGAGGCGACAAATAAATACACGCAGGAGTGTATTGATTTATATAAAGGACAGGCAGAAAAAGAACAGGCCAGTTTAACGGCTTTGCCGAAGAATAAAAAAGAAATTGAAGCGGTGACGGCTTTAAATGATGTGGCTACCTGTTATTTTATTCAGGCAGAAAGTCTAATGCGTCAGCAGAAACTGGATGATGCTAAAAAAATATTTAAATTAATTATTGATCGGTATGGTTATGGTCAAGCCTGGGATCCGCGAGGTTGGTTTTGGTCGCTAAAGTTAGCCGCTCAGCAGAGTATTAAAAAGATTGAGACCGGTTCGATTGATATTGAAGTGAAGAAAAAGGTTAGTCAGCTGGTGACAAAATTAGTGCTTTTTGATCCAGGTAAGGAAGATTTTGTGGATTATTCAAAATATGGGGAATTTAAAAATGTTGGAACTAAAGATTATAAATACTTGATCACCGATCAAGAAGGTCTGATCGCGGCAGTCGGAGAAGGAGTTTATCCGAATAGTAGCGCGGTTAGGAAGGATCCGATTTATAAACAGGTGATTAAGGATAAGCGTTTAGAGGGTGATCTTTGGGATTTTCTTTATTCTCCGGATCAAGAGGCGGCATTTGTTAAGTGGACTACCTCTAGTGAGCCGCAAGGAGTGAAATTATTCTGCAGTGGTTTAATTCTTGAGAAGGCGGGTTTAACCACGCAGGCGATTAAGTGTTATTATTCTATTCTGGTACATTTTCCGGGAAGCTACGGTTGGACTTATTGGCATACTCCTTGGTATGTGGGACAAGCGGCAATTGCTAAAATTAATTTTTTACTTATGCGTAATCCACAGCTGGGAGTTAGATTAGAAGGCGCTAAGATTGATATCCTCAATGGTTTTGATAATGATATTTCTAATGATATTGCCGTGGCTAACCCGGGTAAATTTGTTAAAGTGGATCTGGCGCTTGAGGCCAAGAAAATTAAGCCTTCGGCGAATTCTTTAAGTATTAAAAAAAGAGTGGGTAAGGGTGTAGTGCGGTTAGTACAGTATGAAAATGATGATTGGCAATTATTGGTTCAGGATAAGCCTTATATTATTAAGGCGGTTACTTATGCTCCGACAAAAACCGGTCAGTCTCCGGATGATGGGACATTAGGTAATTGGATGGAAGAAGACTTAAATAAAAATGGTAAGATTGACGGGCCATTTGATGCGTTTGTGGATGAGAATAAAAATAATTTGCAGGATCCGAATGAATTAGCGGTAGGCGATTTTAAATTAATGCAAGATATGGGCGTAAATACCATTCGTCTTTATCACCATCCATTAAAGGTGAATAAAGAGTTAATGCGTGATATGTATAATACTTATGGCATCCGTGTGATCATGGGTGATTTTCTGGGTAAATATGCATTGGGATCCGGAGCAGCCTGGAATCCGGGGACAGATTATAGTAATCCGGAACATAAGAAAAATATGATTGCTTCGGTGACTAAGATGGTTAATGAATTTAAGGATGAGCCGTATATATTATTCTGGCTCTTGGGTAATGAAAATGTTTATGGTTATGCCTGTAATGCTAATGAGCAACCGGAGGCTTATTTTAAATTTGCTAATGAAGTAGCAAAAATAATTAAATCTATTGATCCGCAACATCCGGTGGCGATCTGTAGCGGGGATATTTTATTTTTGGATAAATTTGGGAAGAATACTCCGGATATCGATATTTTTGGTACGAATGCCTACCGTGGAGATTATGGTTTTGGCGCTTTTTGGAGACAGGTAAAAGAAGAATCCGGTAAGCCGGCTTTTATTACGGAGTTTGGTTGCCCGGCTTATGCCGAAGGAAAAAGCTTGGATGAATCCGAGGAGTTGCAAGCACAGTATCATTTAGGTTCCTGGGAGGATATTGCTGGGAATATGGCTTTTGCCGGGAATCAAGGAAATGCTTTAGGTGGAGTAGTTTTTGAATGGATGGATGAATGGTGGAAGGCATATGAACCGGCGATCCATGATGCCAAAGGTTTATGGACCGGTCCGTTTCCGGACGGGTATATGCATGAAGAGTGGCTGGGCATTACCAGCCAGGGTGATGGAAAGTTGAGCCCATTTTTAAGGCAATTACGTAAAGTATATTATACGTATCAAAAGAAATGGAAATAGAAAAGGGGAGGTGGGTATGAAGAAGTTACTAGTAGTGTTGTTGGCTTTAGCTCTTTTGGTGCCGGCCATGGCCGCCGCTGAAGATAAAGCTGCCAACCCTAAAGAATTTGTGGTTTACTTGGATAAGAATGCCAAGGACAATCATTATATTCCTTCCGGTTGGATGGGTGATTATGGCGATATTAAAATGAATGATCAGTCTGCGGATGGTCCGCATGGCGGAACAACTAGCATTCAGTTTATTTATAGCGCCAAAAAATCACAGAATCAAGGTTGGGCGGGTGTTTACTGGCAGAATCCAGCAAACAACTGGGGAAATAAAAAAGGTGGTTTTGATTTAACCGGGATGACCAAACTTACTTTTTGGGCGCGTGGAGCAAAGGGTGGTGAAATAATCCAGAAAGTAATGATTGGTGGAATTAAAGGTACCTATCCGGATTCAGTAATGGTGGAGATGGGGCCGATCGAATTAACAGATACCTGGAAACAATACACCGTTAATTTAGTGGGCAAAGACCTTTCTTATGTTAACGGAGGTTTCGGATGGACGACGACTGCAGATTTAAATCCTAATGGATCCACACTTTTTATTGATGATATAAAATTTGAGGTGGATGCGCAGTTAAAGCCTGAAGGCAAGAAACAGCAAGCGATGCCATTTTATATTTATTCGGATCGATCCAGCGCAGCGAATCATTTTATTCCTTCCGGTTGGATGGGTGATTATGGCGATATAAAATATGATGGTGCTTCTAAAGAAGATGCGTATTTAGGAGATACTTGTATTAAGATTATCTATAGCGGAAAAGCTACCCAGGGAGCGCGTTGGGCAGGAATTTTCTGGCAGAATCCAGCGAATAACTGGGGCAATCTTGATGCCGGAATCGATCTTTCCAAGGCGACCAAGCTTACTTTTTGGGCGCGTGGGGAGAAAGGCGGCGAACGCATTGAAGAGTTTAAAATGGGTGGAATTATGGGAGAGTTTTCGGATTCCGATAGCGCGACAATTGGTCCGGTGCTCTTAAATAAGGAATGGACGCAATACACGATTGATTTAAAAGGTAAAGATGCCTCCTATATTATTGGAGGTTTTGCCTGGTCTACGAATGTAGACAATAATCCGGAAGGCGCTACTTTCTACCTTGACGAAATTAAGTTCGAATAATAAAAAACAGAGTACGATTATCGCTACAGGTTACAAGCATTTTTTGCTTGTAGCCTGTAGCTTTTTGTTTTTAATTAATTTTTTGGGATGTCAGCCTAAACCGGGTGTATATATTCAGAAATTAAAGAATAATCATTACCGTCTGATGGTCAATGGTTCAGGTTATATCGTTAAGGGTGTTTGTTATAATCCTGTTCCGATAGGTAGCAATCACGAGTATGATTGGTGGAGTGATCCAGCTAAACCTTGGATTGCTGATGGCAAGTTAATGAAAGAGATGGGGGTCAATACCATTCGACTTTATCAATCGCATGAGAATCCTGATGAAGTAAGGCAAGTTATTCGTGATTTATATAATTTATATGGTATTCGTACGCTTTTGGGTGATTGGTTGGGATTTTGGGAGTATCCTTGCCCTTTTTATGGTGATAAAAAGTTTCAGGAAAAAGTTACCCAACAGGTGCTCGAGATGGTTAGGCTTTATCGCGATGAACCTGGGATCTTGGGCTGGATTTTAGGGAATGAAAATAATTATTCCTGTCTTGGTCATGTAAATCCCTGGAGCAGTCCGGAGGTAGATCTGGAGCCTGATCCCCAAAAGCAAAAAGCGATGCGTGCAAAAATTTATTATTCTTTTGTAAATGAGATTTCCAAGGAAATACATAAAATAGATACAAAACATCCCGTAGGCTTAGGTAATGGAGAGTTGGTGGGGCTAGAGTTTGCCAATCAGTTTTGTCAAGATGTGGATTTTGTTGCTTGCATTATCTATCGTGGGAAGACTTTTGGGAATCTTTTTAAATCCTTAAGAATGACATTTGACAAACCGCTATTAATGGCCGAATTTGGCGCAGACGCTTTTGATGCATATTTAAATAGAGAAGATCAAGATATGCAGGCCTTCTTTTTACAATCACAATGGAATCAGATCTATGAGAATTTAGCGAATAATAAAAAAGGCGAGGGAAATTGTATCGGCGGAACATCATTCGAGTGGACCGATGAATGGTGGAAGCATAATTCCGATAATCCGGATAGTTGGAAAGTTCATGATGCTCAAAACGGCTGGAGCAATGGGAGTTACTATTTTGATATCCGTGCAGAGGCAAATAAGAATATGGATGAAGAGTGGTTTGGCCTGGTGGGCTTAAGTGAGCAATTAGATAATGGCATAAATAAGCGCATACCACGTAAGGCATATTATGTAATTAGAGAATTTTGGAAACACCCGGTTTTGATAAAAACTCATGGCAAGAAAATTAAGTAGCAGCGGGGAGGCACTAGGCATGTGGGCGAATTTTATTTTTATCGTATTTATTTTAAACGTTTTTTTATCTACGCCTGTTTTTTCTGAAGAGGCAACTACAGATAATCAAATTCCCGCGGGTTCTTGTTGCGTGAGTTTTGAAAATGAAAAAATTAAATATTTTAAAGAAAATCGGTATTCTGAATATATGGATTTTTTAGATAAATATAAAACTACAAATAAATTTGATAAAACTTGTGTTAATTATTATAAGGCGCTGGCACGTTATAATCAGCTTGGTTATTTAGAAGAAAAGCAATCCTGGGATGATTATTTTGCCAATGGCAACACTTATCGTGATCATATAGTCGAGAATACCAATGAGGTTATCTCTAAAGCACCTAAGGATAGTTGTTTGGGGGTAAAAACGAGGCTTCTGGCTTGGCAATTTCATCGGGGACAACAGGACGCTTTCTATGAGCAGGCGTTAACGGATTTGATGACACAGGTAAAAGCTTATGCGCAAACATCTAAAGATGCGCCGTTAATTAGGCAAGTCGCCGATGCGCTTTTAATAAATGACCAAAAATCTGAGGCTCGGGAACTTTATAAGCTTTATGTAAACAAACTTGCGCAAGATAAAATGACTGATCCGGAACTTAAAATAATCGCGGCAGGATTTTATAAAGAAAAGAATATGGAGCTTGCTCAAACCGTTTATGATATTTATATTGAAAGGGCGCACAATAGCTTAGCGCCAGATAAGTTTGTGGTCGAGTTGTTTGAGATTGCCAGTCTTTTTGTTTATAAACCGCAAGGCTTATATGATATGGCTTACGCGGAGAAAATTTATGCTTTAATCGAGGCGCAAGGCCAAAAGAATGTTTTTAATCAAGAGCAAATCTATTTGCGCGCCTTTAACTTAGAAAAAATGAAGGAGTATAAGCAGGCCAGAGAGTTTTACCTGCAATTGGTTCAGCTTTTTGTGGATTCTAAGCATTTTGATGAGGCGACCTATAAAATTGCCATGATTGATGCGTATGTATTGGCAGAGATCAAGGAAGCCAAAAGTCTCTTTGAGCAGTTATCCCTTAGGTCTTTTGTTACTCCGCAAGTTATCTCTAGTTTTTATCAGTTGGGTTTACTTTCTCAATGGGAGGGGGATCTCACCAAGGCTAAAGATTATTATAATACTTTGGTAGAAAAATCTAAAGATGCTCATCGCTTGACGGTGGCGCTCGCTTCAGAAAGACTTAACGAAATCCAGCAGAATAAACCGATAAGTTATAACTTAAAAACCTTTCTGGATTTATCTTTTAAAGACGGTAGTAGCTTTTTAGAGATGGGCCGTTCGGAATTAACGGCTAGTGGTTATATATTGGGAAATGATCAAAAGGTTGCGGTTTCCTCTTTGATGAATATGCCGGAAAGTGGCTGTAATCAGGTAGAGTTGCAATATCTTTGGTCAGGGAATTTAGGACAGGCTACTCCCAGTGCATCTGATCCGGGCTTTGAGTGTGCATATTCTGATCTGGGGACAAAAGAAATAAATTTAGTGGTGGTTACTCCTTCCGGAACTCTGGATCGTTCATTTATTATGGTGGATGTATATTAATCCTCGAGTTTACCAAGCCATTCCATTGAAAATACTTGACTTAAGTCATTTTTAGTAGTAAATTGAAGTAGATATTTTTAAGATTATTAGCTAAGAAAGGTGTGCATATAATTATGCATGTATTGGATTTACAAAAAGATACATTTAGTGAAAAAGAAAAACGCAACATTGAGATACTTGGCATGCTTAGAAGGCAAGGGCCGCTTAGCCGTTCGGATATTTCGCAAGAGATCGGCATTAATGTCGTGAGTATCTCTAATTATATTGATGATTTTATTAAATGCAATTTAGTTTATGAGAAAGAGTTGGATGTTTCTGAAGGCGGCCGTCGACCGGTATTGCTAGATTTAAATCCGCGTGCTGGATATGCGATTGGCGTAGGACTAAACCTGATGAACATGGTCGGATTGCTGGTGGATTTAAAAGGCAATATTATCACTAAGACGCAAATTGCTCGTCCGCAGGCATCGGTAAAGGAAGTCTCGGAATGTCTTTTAGAAATTGTGCGTGAAATTTTGAGGCGCTCTAAAGGTTATGTTGAAAATATTAAAGGCATCGGCGTGGGTATCGCCGGATTAATTAATAAAAAAGACGGCTCGATTCATTGGCCGCAGAAGATGGATCATTATTATACTTATGCTTCGGTGGATCTTCCTTTAAGAGGGTTAATGGAAAAAGAATTTAATTTGCCGACTTTAATTGAAAATGATGCCACCAGCGCTTGTTTTGGTGAGCATTGGTTTAATCTAAAAGAAAATTATAAAAATGTTCTTTATATGTTTTCCGGAGTGGGTTGTGGAATGATTATTAATGGCGAGCTTCACCGTGGTGCACAAGGTTATGCTGGTGAAGTTTCCGTGTATAATTACAAAGAGCAGGATCTTTTTAGTTGTCAGAGCGCTCAGCCCTGTTTTATTAAACGCTGGGACCTGGATTTAGGAATTGTTGCTGATGTGAAAAAAGCGTTGCTTCTGGATAATCAGAAAGCCGAAGAATTTTTTCGTAATAGTGCGAGTAATAATATAGAAAATTTAGATTTAAAAAGTATTTTTCATGCTGGCCGTTTAAAGAATCCGGTGGCTCTAGAGGTTTTAGAAAAAGCCGCTAAAAGATTAGGGATTAAGATCGCCTATTTAGTTAACTTACTTAATCCGGAGGTTGTGGTTATCGGTGGAGGCTTTGAAGAGGCTCCTGATGAGTTTTTAAATACGATTAAAAGTACCGTTGGCGATTGGGCTTTTCGTGAAGCTACTGGTAATTTAAAAATTGTTAATGCGCAATTAAGAGAGAATGCCGTAGCGATGGGCGCGGCCAGTTTAGTTTTAGAGAGAGTGTTCGCCCAATTATAATAGGGGGGATTATGGAACAGAAAACAAAATTTATTATTATTGGTTTGATAGGTTTTTCTGTGGTATGTCTTTTTCTTTTTTTACAGGCTACGGGTTCTCAGCAGTTATTGGTTAGGGAGCGTAATGATTTAAAAAGTGAGAATGCTACCTTGACGAATAAAATTAGTCAGTTGGAAAGCGAGTTAAATGGCAATCGGGATAAGATTAATTCTATGCGGGTTGAGCGGGATAGGGCCGTTGAGAATTTAAATGATTTACAAGGGAAGTTTGAGTTGGTTAGCCGGGCAAGAGAGGAATTAGTTGAGAAACTAAAGAATCAGGGTCAGCAACCGCAGATGGCTAGGCCAGAAGTAGTTTTGCAAAATACGGATGCTTATTGGGGAGCGATACTTAAAGGGAAAGCTGACTTAGAGATACAGTTAACTGCCATACGTGTAGAATTAAGAAATTTGCAAATTAGTAATGAATCCTTGCAAAGAGAAAAAAGCACTTTGGAGTTAGATGTAGCTAGTTTGCGTAATGAAAAGCAGGATCTTTTAAGACAGTTAGATTATAATCAAAAGCTTATCGATAGCATGTCTCAAGAGGTAGTTCGCGAAAGAAATGATAAAGTGAAAATCCAGGATAGTTCTAAGACTATTAAAAATGAAAATGCTGTATTGATTAGGCAGCTAGAAAGTTTAAATAACCATAAATCAGCCCTAGACCGCAAGCTTGCGGATTTGCAGGCTGGTAAAGATACAATTGAGAAACGTTTGACGGAAATGGAGACGATGCTTACCGAGAGAGTCTCTCAAATTGGTTCTCTGAAGGATCAGTTGGATGCGATAAAAACCGGTAAGCCTCTTACGGCTTTAGAGAACAAACCGACGGAGTCGGTGGAATTACCAGCGATAGTCGTGCGTTCAACGAATGCGGCTCCTCAGAAAGCAGGTCAACCCGCGGAGGATGCACCGGCGTTTTCCGGTACGATTTTGGCAGTGAACCCGGATAATAATTTTGTAGTAATAGATTTAGGTACTTCTGCGGAGGTTAAGCCGGGAGATATCTTTAGTGTTTATCGTGAAGATAGATCCATCGGTACGATTGCCGTAATTCAAGCTAGAGAGAATATCTCCGCCTGTGATATAAAAGCGATGAATACGCCATTTAAAATTGGCGATGGTATTAAATAATTAGTTTTAATTTATCATAATGACACGCACCAAGAAGCTTCCCTCCAAGAATATTTCTATCGATGATGTTGCCCGGGCCAGTGGTGTTTCTATCACTACTGTTTCGCGTGTAATTAATAAAATCGGTAGCGTTAAAGAAGCCAATCGCATTAAGGTAGTGAATGCCGTTAAGGAATTAAAATTTCAGCCCTCTATTTTTGCTCAGCGCTTAGCTACCGGTAAAAGTAATGTGGTGGCTTTGATTATTCCGCGTTATGAAGGCGTATTTTATTCATTCTATGCTTTAGAGCTTATTCGTGGAGTCGGTACAATGTGCGAAGTTCTAAAACTAGATTTACTTTTACATCTTACGGATACTCGCTCGCCATTAAGTATTCGCGGAGTGGAAGGGGTAATTTTTTCGGATATTATTGGTAATCGTGCACAATTAGAAGATTGTTTGGCTAAAGGTGTGCCGAGCGTGGTGATTAACTATTATGTGGATGATTTAGATGTTTCGTGTATTGCCATCGATAATGCCGGAGGAGCGGAAAGCGCGGTTAATTATTTAATTGCTTTAGGTCATAAAAAAATTGCGCATATTACCGGTGATGTGATGACTCAGGCCGCGGCTAAGCGCCTAGAGGGTTATCGGCGGGCATTGGAAAAAAATAGCATTAAAGTTAGAGAGGATTATATCTTTCAAACTGATTATTCTCGAGGCTCAGCCAGAACCGCCGCCGAAAAATTAATTAAGGCTGTTGATCCGGCCACGGCTGTTTTTGTGGCCTCTGATGCGATGGCTTTAGAGGTGATGGCCGTGGCACGCGAACTGGGTAAACATATCCCGAATGATTTATCGATTGTCGGTTTTGATGATAATCCTTCCGGGCTCTATGGCCCGGTGGGGCTAACCACAGTGCGCCAGCCTTTAATTCGCATGGCTGAAGAAAGCGTAAAAGAATTAAATCGTTTAATGGGTTTAAGTAAAAAAGCGATAAAAAAGATTTTGCTTCCTGCGGAATTGATTATTCGAGAGTCCTGCAAGGCTTTTTCCGGCGGATAAGTTCTTACTACAACCTGTTGTACATTGTTAAAAAAATTACACAATATCTTGTAAATTTTTTTGTTGACAACGGCAAGCTGTTTTGTTATAGTGCTTTGTAATTTGAAATTAATCTTCCTAATTATTCGAGGTGAAAAATGGATTTAAAGTTAACTCCTAATGCCATCAAGGTTCTAGAGCGTAGATACCTGCGCAAAGACCAGGAAGGCAAACTTATTGAAACTCCGGAACAACTTTTTACACGGGTAGCTAGTGCCATTGCTATTGCTGATAAACAATATGGCAGTAGTGATGAGCAGATTAAGATCTTGCAAGATGCATTTTTTAAGATGATGGCTAATTTGGAATTTTTACCGAATTCTCCTTGTTTAATGAATGCCGGAAAAGAATTAGGACAGCTCTCGGCCTGCTTTACTCTTCCGATTGAAGATTCTATGGAATCAATTTTTGAGACCTTAAAAATTACCAGTCTTATTCATAAATCTGGCGGTGGAACGGGATTTAATTTTTCACGTCTTCGACCAAAAAATGCGGTAGTTAAAACCACTGGCGGAGTAGCCAGCGGGCCGATTTCATTTATGCGCGTTTATGATGCGGCTACGGAAGCGGTTAAACAAGGCGGTACCCGGCGCGGCGCGAATATGGGTATTTTGCGCGTGGATCATCCGGATATTATGGAGTTTATTTGCTGCAAGGAAAATAATAATCATATTACTAATTTTAATATTTCTGTGGCGATCACTGATGAGTTTATGGTGAGATTAGCTAAGGGTGAGGATTATGATTTAATTGATCCGCATACGCATAAGCCGGTGCAGAAAATTAATAGTAAAGAAGTGTTTAATTTAATTGTAAAACAGGCGCATAAGAATGGTGAACCCGGAATTATTTTTATTGATCGGATTAATCAGTATAACCCTACTCCAAAATTAGGCCTGATTGAAAGTACTAATCCTTGCGGCGAGCAGCCATTGTTGCCGTATGAGTCTTGCGATTTAGGTTCGATAAATTTGGATCAATTGTGTAAGAAAGTCGGTTCGCGTTGTGAAATTGATTGGGAGAGGCTTAAAGAAGTGACTGGTTTAGCGGTGCATTTTCTGGATAATTTAATTGATGTAAATAAATTTCCGCTTCCGGAAATCGAGAAGGCGACCAAGGCCACTCGTAAAATCGGGCTGGGTGTGATGGGTTGGGCCAGTTTGTTGATTCGTTTGAGCATTCCTTATAATAGCGAAGAGGCAGTTGCTCTAGCTGAAAAAGTAATGTCCTTTATTTTAGAGCAAGCCAATAAAAAATCACTGGAGCTAGGAAAATCAAAAGGCGTGTTTCCGGCTTTTAAGGGAAGCATTTATGATCGTAAAGATGGCACAACTAGAATGCGCAATGCTACTTTGACGACCATCGCTCCGACCGGAACTATTAGTATTATTGCCGGACCATGTTCTTCGGGAATTGAGCCGCTTTTTGCGCTTTCTTATCACCGTAGCGTGATGGATAATGATAAGTTGATCGAGGTGGAGCCGTTATTTGAACAGGTTGCCCGTGAGCGAGGATTTTATAGCAGCCAATTGATGGAAAAGTTAGCTTTAGGCACTTCGATAAAAGAAATTAAAGAAATTCCTGAGGATGTGCGTAGGATTTTTGTTACCTCCCATGATATTGCTTGGGAATGGCATGTGCGTATGCAGTCGGCTTTTCAAAAATATGTGCATAATGCCACCAGCAAGACGATCAATTTTCCTCATGAAGCAACCATTGAAGAGGTGCGCAAGTCTTATGTTTTAGCTTTTGATTCCAACTGTAAAGGTATAACGATCTATCGGGATCGTAGTCGTGAAGAGCAGGTATTAAATGTCGGCAAGCCTAAAGAAAAACAAGAGGCTAAAGCGATGTATGAGATGAAAAAAGAAATTGCCCCGCGTCCTCGACCGGAAGTAATTATTGGAACAACCACTAAAGTCTCTACCGGTTGTGGTAATCTTTATGTAACTATAAATATTGATGAGGACGGCAAGCCCTTTGAACTATTTACGCAGATGGGTAAAGCCGGTGGTTGTGCCGCCAGTCAGTTGGAGGCTACCGGTCGTTTAGTTTCTTTAGCTTTTCGCGCGAATATCGAAGTAAAATCTATTATCGAACAGTTGCGTAATATTCGTTGTCCTTCTCCTTCCTGGGAAAAGGGGCAAAGGATATTTTCTTGCGCGGATGCGATTGCTCGAGTGGTTGAGCGCAGATTGATTAATACACAGGCAGCGGCTTTAGCCACTGCAGAATCAATGACTATTCCGATGAAACATTCGCATGATGATCAGCTACAGTCGACTGATCTTGATGAGCAAGTTAATATTGTGGGGATGTGTCCGGATTGCGGAGGCGCCCTGCGCCATGAGGAAGGTTGCGTTAAATGTCATGGTTGCGGTTATTCCAAGTGCTAATCTAGTTTCATTAATAATATTTCCATGAACAATTTTGATCTGATCGTGATCGGTGCCGGCCATGCCGGCATCGAAGCTAGCCTGGCGTGCGCCCGGATGGGCGTAAAGACTCTCATGCTTACTTTAGATATTCAGGCTATCGGTCGAATGAGCTGCAATCCGGCGATTGGCGGGGTGGGCAAGGGGCAGCTGGTAAAAGATTTGGATGCCTTAGGCGGAGCAATGGGTATTGCCGCGGATGCTTGCGCGATACAATTCCGTATTCTTAATGCTTCGCGAGGAGCGGCGGTGCAATCATCGCGGGCTCAGATTGATCTGCGTAAATACAGCCGCTATATGCAAAAACGGCTTTTGCATCAAAAGAATTTAGTGATTAAAGAGGCAGAGGCGCAAAAACTGATTGTCCAAAATGGCCAGATTCTCGGCGTGGTTACTGATCGAGGTGAAATTCGCGCTAAGTGTGTAGTGATCTGTCCGGGAACATTTCTAGACGGTTTAATCCATGTGGGCTTAAAACATTTTAGCGGCGGTAGAATTAATGAGCCGGCTTGTTTAGCTCTGGCCGCTAATTTAAAAGAGTTAGGGTTTAACATCTTGCGATTTAAAACCGGCACCTGCCCGCGTTTGGATAAAAATACGATTAGTTATTCTAATTTAATTAGACAAGACGGCGACTTAATCCCCAAACCATTTTCATTCTCGACTAAAAATATAAAATTAAAACAAGTTCCCTGCTATATTACCTATACCAATAAAGCAACGCACCAAATTATTCGCAATAATTTAGATCGCTCACCGCTATATTCCGGCAAAATTAAAGCTACCGGAGTGCGGTATTGCCCGTCGATTGAAGATAAAATTGTTAAATTCGCCGATAAAGAAAGGCATCAGGTTTTCTTGGAGCCGGAAGGAAAGAAGGTTAATGATATCTATTTAAATGGCGTTTCAACCAGCCTGCCGGAAGATGTGCAATTGGAGATATTGCATTCTATCGCCGGATTAGAAAAAGCTAAAGTTATGCGTTTTGGCTATGGCATAGAACATCTGGTGGTTGAGCCTACGCAGCTGTATCCGACGTTAGAAACAAAACTGATTAAAAACCTTTATCTGGCCGGTCAAATTAATGGGACCACCGGTTATGAGGAGGCGGCGGCTCAAGGATTAGTGGCGGGGATTAATGCGGCGCTTCGTATAAAAAATAAAGAACCTTTTATTTTGGATCGTGCCTCTAGCTATATTGGCGTATTAATTGATGATTTAACGACTAAAGGTACGCTTGAGCCCTACCGCATGTTTACTTCGCGGGTAGAGTATCGCTTGATTATTAGAGAGGATAATGCTGATCTACGTTTGGCCAAAATGGGTTTTGATTTAGGATTGGTAAGCAAAAAAGATTTCCAGCGCACAGAAAAAAAGATTAAAGGTATTAAAGAAGGTTTAATTTTTTTAAAAAATTCTCACGTTAAGCCGACTGGATCAGTTAATGCAAAGCTGGCGCAGTTTAATTGCGCGCCGCTTAAAAGAGTCGTTAGCTTAGAGGAATTATTAAAGCGTCCGGAAATAAATATTAAGAATTTAAGTAGTATACATAAATTAAAATCGGGCATTTCTGAATCTGCTTGGCAACAGATTGAAATCGAGGTAAAATATGCCGGTTTTATTCAGAGACAGGCTAAAGATGTAGAGCGGTTTAAGCATTTGGAAAAAATTCGATTATCGGCGGATTTTGATTATTCTAATTTATCCGGGATCTCCCGAGAGATTAGAGAAAAGCTGGCTAAATTTAAGCCACTTAATTTAGGCCAGGCATCGCGCATCTCAGGAATAACTCCGGTAGCGATCTCTCTTTTAATGGTTTATTTAAGAAAATCTCATGCCCAAGAATAATAAGCAGGATTTAGAAAAGTATTGTTTTTCCTTGGAGATTGATCTCTTTGGAGTGGCAGATATAAAAGAGATAAAGAATGAGTTTTTAATTTCACCTAAAGTTTTAGCTAAAATGGACCGCGCGGTATGCTTAGGATTACGTATCTCTCAAGCAGCTTTGAATGAGATTGAGCAAGTGCCTACGCGGATGTATTTTCATCATTACCGTATGGTGAATACGTTTTTAGATCAGGTAGCTTTGCGAGTGGGTAATTATATACAGAAAAAAGGATATCTTAGTTTACCAATTCCTGCATCTCAAATTATTGATTGGGAAAAATTAAGCGCGCACGCATCGCATAGAAGATTAGGGGTCTTAGCTGGGTTAGGTTGGATTGGTAGAAATAACCTTCTGGTAAACAGAGAGTTAGGTAGCCAATTTCGGCTAGTGACTATTCTTACGGATATGCCGCTTGTCCCAGATGCGTCTACAAAAGAAGATTGTGGAAGTTGTCGGCTTTGTGTTAAAATATGTCCGGCACAGGCAATCAAAGATAATCCTGAGCATTTTGAGCATCAAAAGTGTTTTGAAAAACTAAAAGAGTTTCAAAAGCAGCGCCAAGTTGATTCTTATGTTTGCGGTATTTGTGTGAATGTGTGTAAGGGAAAGAAAGAAGGCGCATAGTGAAAGAAAAAATTTTAATCGTTGAAGATGAAAAAGATATTATTAAAATGCTTGATTATAACCTTAAAAAGGAGGGTTTTAGGGTTATTGATGCCAGAGATGGAGAAGATGCATTGGATTTGGCTGTGCGTGAGTATCCGGATCTGATTTTATTGGATTTAATGCTTCCGGGAATAAATGGTCTGGAGGTGTGCAAATCCTTAAAAAAAGAAAGTAAAACTGCCAGGATTCCGATAATTATGCTTACCGCTAAAAGTCAAGAGACGGACAAGATTGTGGGCTTAGAATTAGGAGCGGATGATTATGTCACTAAGCCATTTAGCCCGCGCGAGTTAATTGCGCGTATAAAAGCCGTATTGCGCAGGGCAACTGAGAAAGAGAAACTTCCGGAAGTTTTTCAAGCAAATGATTTAGAAATAGATTTTGCTAAAATATCGGTAAATGTTAAGGATAAGCTAGTTGAGCTTACTTCCAAAGAATTTGAATTACTTAAGACATTACTTAAAGCCAAGGGTAGAGTTTTATCGCGCGATTATTTATTGGATACTATTTGGGGTTATGATCATGCTATGGAGATTCAAACCCGGACAGTGGATGTGCATATCAGGACATTGCGCAAAAAGTTAAAATCTGCGGCGAAGATGATTGTAACCGTTAAAAATTATGGTTATCGGTTTGAAGAAGAAGAGGAGTAAGATTGTTTAATTCTCGCCTAAAGAAAACTATCGCAGATTTAAATAGCTCCGTAGCGTTACTTAAAGATCGGATTAATAATCTAGAAAATGAGAATTCTCGCAACCATGCCATATTAAATAGCATGGTCGAGGGGGTGGTTTTAGTTGATAAAGATACCCGGATTATTTCGCTTAATCCTACGGCAGAGAATATTTTTAATCTTACTCAAGATAATGCTCTAGGGAGACTTTTTTTGGAAGCATTCCCGAATAATGATATTGCTGAAGTTATTGCCCAGGTGCTAAAGCAAGGCGAGTTTATTTCTAAAGAATTGACCTTGGTTTGGCCAGTGCAAAAGGTATTCCAAGTTAATGCTTCACCACTTTTTGAATCAAAAGTAATTAATGGTTGTCTTTTAGTTATCCATGATATTTCTGAAATTAGAAGGCTTGAAACTATGCGCCGGGATTTTGTGGCCAATGTTTCACATGAACTAAAAACTCCGTTGACTTCCATAAAAGGCTTTGTTGAGACGCTGCTGGAAGGGGCTTGGGAGGATAAAGAAAATAGTATTAATTTTTTGAAGATTATTAATAATCATGCGGATAGATTGAATACCTTAATTAATGATTTACTTGATCTTTCCCATATTGAGTCAAAAGAGATAGTGTTGAATAAGGAAAAGTTTAGTTTAGCTAATTTGGTTAATGAGGTAATGTTGGGGTTTAAATCTCAAGGTAAGAAAAAAGCGATTCAACTTACCTCTGATTTACCGGAAAATTTAGAGATTTTTGCGGATAAGAGTAAAATTGAACAGGTGCTTACCAATCTTATTAATAATGCGATTAAATATAATAAAGAAAAAGGCTTTGTACGTGTTTATGCTGAGCAACTTGCGGAAAAAACAAAGATTGTTATTGAAGATTCTGGCTCAGGTATTCCGGTAAGAGATATTTCGCGTATCTTTGAACGTTTCTATCGTGTAGATAAGGCGCGCTCGCGTGAGCTTGGAGGCACCGGCCTTGGGCTTTCTATTGTAAAGCATATCATAGAGCTGCATGGCGGTACAGTTGGGGTGGAAAGCACTGAAGGCCTTGGTTCAAAATTTTGGTTTAGCCTACCCATCATTAAATAAAAAGAGCTTAATTATTTCCTAGTTAAAACGCTTCTTAACTGCCGTTAAGGGGCGTTTTTTATTTTACCTACATTTTACTTTCCCTTGAAACAGATTTAACCCCTTTCATTTATACTCTAGTTATGATTAGAAAAATCTTAGAACTCATAGAACTAATGCGTAGAATTATCGCCGAGGAGTCAGCGGTTTTAGATAAATTCTATGCGCAATACGAATAGGGAGAATCTTATGTTTAATGATAAGAAGATCATAATTGTGGAAGACGATCAGGATATTAGTAATCTTATTGCCTATAACCTTGTCAAAGAGGGCTTTACTGTTACACAGCTCTTTGATGGGGTAAGTGCTATGCAAAGGATTAAAGATGATGTTTTTAATATTATCATCTTGGATATTATGCTTCCCGGTATGGATGGCTTTGATATCTGTCGACAAATAAAAGAAGATCCAAGGTATTTTAAGTCTTTTATTGTAGTAGTTAGTGCCAAATGCCACGAGCAAGATAAATTATACGCGCATTTACTAGGGGCAGATTGTTATTTAACCAAACCTTTTAGTTTAACGAGTTTGTTAAATGTTGTAAAAGAGATTAGCGTGTCTTTGGATAAAAAGTATTTAGTAAAGAATTGTTAAATAAGTTTTACACAGATTTTACCTTTTCTTAATTTAGAATCAATATGATAAGTGTAATCTTAGCAAAGATACCTATGAAAGGAGGATTAGAAAAACATGAATACTATGTCAACAATACGTAAGGATTTTTTAGCTAGTCATCTTAGAGGTCAGTTAGGTAGGTTGAGTAGTATCTTAAACAATATAGAGGAAGAGAGGGTGGTGGATAGTGAGTGTGCTCATAATTCACTAAAAGAGGTGGAGTTAAATTTACGTCAGATACGCAAGTTGTGTGTGGAAGGTTAAGAAAATAAAACAGGCAGTAGAAAAAGGAGGAAGTAAAATGAAGAAGTTGTTAATGGCAGTGTTGTTGGGAACTTTCTGCTTAATGAGCGCAGGTATTCAGGCCTCATATGCAGGAGAAATTGATCTGTTGTTGCAAAAATTAGTAGATAAGGGTGTTTTAAGCGGTGCAGAAGCGCAGCAGGTTAAAACCGAAACTCAAGAACAAGTTAAGAAAGAAATTGCCCAGGGTAAGTTTTCTTCTTTACCGGCTTGGGTGATGAATACCAAGCTTAAGGGTGATTTACGGTTAAGGTTTCAGAATCTTCATGAACAAAATACTAAGGACATAAGTAAAAATACAACTATAGGCCGTGTTCGTATGCGACTTGGTTTAGACAGCAAAGTAAATGATAAGTTTAAGGTAGGTGTTGGTATAGCGACTAATGCTGATGGGGACCCGAGATCTACAAATGTTTCTTTTGGAGCTAAAGATGGTGGAGATTCCTCTAAAATGGGGATTAGGCTGGATTATGCTTATGCCAAATATGATCCTACTCCTTGGTTAACTCTGGTTGGCGGAAAGATGCTTCTTAATGATGTGCTTTGGGAGCCGACAGATTTAATCTGGGATACAGATATAACTCCAGAAGGCGGTGTTATTGGGTTTAATAAAACTCTTAACCCTAAAACATCAGTATTTATGAAAGCTGGAGCTTTGGTTCTAGTGGCTGATACGAGTACCGTTTCTGGTTCTATGGGCTATTTTGTGCAGCCGGGGATAAGCTATGCGATTAATGATAATCTTTTATTAAAAGGTGCTTTAACGTATGAATATTTTCAGACCAAAGGTTCGATTGCCTCAAGTTTTTCTAAGGGTAATAATACTAAAATTGGTACTATTACTAGCAGTGCTTATGGAAGCTATGCGTATAATTACAGTTTATTAAATCCTGCTTTAGAATTAACGATTAAACAGCCATTTGCGGCCGTAGGGTTAAATGTTGAGAGTTTAAAGTTTTTTGGTGAATATGTGAATAACTTCGCTGTTTCAGAAAAGAATACTGGTTATTCGTTAGGGTTACAGTTTGGTAATGAAAAAATCGAAAAGTGGGGTGATTGGCAAGTTAAGTATATTTATGCCATGCTGGGTAATGATTCTGTATTTGATATGCTGCCAGATTCTGATCGTTACGGTGGCCAAACTGGTATAAGAAGCCACGAAGGCATTATTAGTTTTGGTTTAGCTAAAAATGTTTCTTTGGGGTTGGATGTATATCGTAGCTGGGCAATTAATGGTAATCACGGTTTGACTGCTTCTGCTTCTAGTGCTGCAAAACCGGAGACTCTTATACAATTTGATTTAAATATGAAGTTTTGATAAACGTAATTAAGGAGGAAAATTAAAATGAAAAGATTAGGCATGTTAGCGTTAATGGGGATTCTGGGTTTAGGCCTGATGATTCCCTGTTACGCAGAAAAAATTGTGGTGGAAGGTTCTACTACTGTGCTTCCGATTGCCCAAAAAACAGCGGAAGTTTATATGGATAAAAATCCTGGGGCAAATATCTCAGTACGTGGTGGTGGTTCAGGAGTGGGTATTGCTTCGTTGTTGGATAAAAACTGTGATATTGCTAGTTCCTCGCGTCCGATTAAGGATACAGAGTTAGATAAAGCAGTAACCAATGGCGTTGATGCTACAGCTAATATCGTTGCTTGGGATGGCTTAGCAGTGATTGTTAATCCAGCAAACAATATTAGCAAATTAAGTAAAAAACAGGTAAAAGATATTTATATGGGCAGTATATCTAATTGGTCTCAATTAGGGGGACCTGATGAGAAGATCGTCGTAGTTTCACGCGATACTTCAAGCGGAACATTTGAAGCTTTTCTTACGTTAGTATTAGAAGGCGGCAAAACTCGTTCTGATGCTTTAATGCAGGCATCAAATCAAGCGATTGCCACTACAGTTGCTGGAACCCCCGGAGGGATAGGTTATGTGGGGTTAGGTTTTATTACATCTTCGGTAAAAGCGTTGGAAATAGATGGAGTTAAGCCTTCAAGAGAGACAGTTATTTCTGGTAAATACCCGGTTACTCGTCCGCTTTTTATGTATACAAATGGCAAGCCCAAAGGTTTAGTCAAAGAATATATTGATTTTATCTTAAGTGATGAAGGGCAGAAATTAGTTGAGGAAGATGGTTTTGTAGGGTTAAAGGAGAAAAAATAAAGCGTTTACTCGGTAACCCTAAGATGGCCCGCCAAAGTATTAGTGGCGGGCCATCACTCCAAATATGAAGATACTGCGTTTTAAAGAAAAATTATATAAATGGATATTTACGATTCTCGCTTTCGCTTCGCTTTTTTTCCTAGTAGGTATTGTTCTGGTGCTGCTCAAAGAAAGTCTACCCATATTTAAAGAAGTAAGTTTTACTAAGTTTATCTTTGGTCGGAGTTGGTATCCTACTTATAATCCAGCAGAGTTTGGAATTTTACCTTTAATTTTAGCTTCGGTTTGGGTTACTCTGGGTGCGGTGTTAATTTGTGTGCCTTTAGGAGTGGGCAGCGCGCTTTATTTAAATGAATTAGCTGGTCCGTGTCAGAAAGCCATACTTAAGCCAATTATCGAATTGTTAGCCAGCATTCCCTCAGTAGTTTTTGGATTCTTTGGTATGGTTATTCTCACTCCTTTTTTACAAAAAATATTTCATTTGCCTACCGGGTTAACAGCTTTAAACGCCAGCATTATTTTAGGAATAATGGCTACTCCTACGGTGTGTAGCCTTGCCGAAGATGCGTTGAATTATGTTCCGAATGGATTTCGCGAGGCTTCATTTGCCGTAGGCGCCACACGCTGGCAAACTTTGACTCAGGTAGTAATTCCGGCAGCAGGCTCAGGGATATCCACGGCGATAATTTTAGGAATGAGCCGGGCAATTGGCGAGACGATGACGGTATTAATGGTTGCCGGAGGCGCAGCAGTTATACCGCATACATTTTTAGAACCGGTTAGGCCGATGACTGCGGCGATTGCTGCGGAAATGGGGGAGGCGCCAATGGGTGGCAGCCATTATCATGCGCTTTTTGCCATTGCCCTTATATTATTTATCATTACGTTTTTATTTAATATTATTGCGGAGATAATTAGCCGGCGTTTTAGGATAAAGCTGGGGTTAAGCGGATGAGAAAAGAATTATCGCAAACTTTAGGATTTTTTGGTTTGTTTTTATGCATGGTTGCTACTCTTTTAACTCTGGGTTTAATTATATATTTTATTGCCGTGCGTGGATTTAGTGTATTGAGTTGGAATTTTTTCACTCAGGTGCCGCGTTCGGCGATGACTGCGGGCGGGATTGCTCCGATAATTGTCGGTACAATGTATATTACTTTGGGAGCAATTATATTTGCTTTACCGCTGGGGCTGGCTTGCGCAATATATCTTTGTGAATATTCACCTAAAAGTATTGTGGTTAATATTATTCGTATTAGCATAAATAATTTGGCGGGTGTGCCTTCGGTAGTTTTTGGTTTATTTGGACTGGCAGTTTTTGTTAAATTTTTTGGATTTGGAGTTTCTATTCTCTCAGGTTCACTTACTTTAGGAATTCTGGCGTTGCCGATGATTATTTCATCAGCACAAGAGGCGCTTTTAGCTGTTCCGCAGTCAATTCGGGAAGCCTCCTTATCTTTAGGCGCAACAAAATGGGAAACGATTAAAAATATTGTTTTGCCTACAGCTTTACCGGGGATTCTTACGGGTGTAATTTTAAGTATTGGCCGGGTGGCCGGGGAAACCGCGCCAATTTTATTTACGGCTGCCGCTTTTTACACGCGTGGTTATCCTAAATCTATATTCTCTGAAGTTATGGCTTTGCCGTATCATATTTATGCGTTGATGACTGAAGGCGCGCATCCGGATAAGCAAAGAGCAATTGCTTATGGATGTAGTTTGGTGCTTTTATTTCTAGTTTTATTTATTTCAGGATTTGCGATATTTTTGCGTCAAAGACAGAGGAGTTTACATGGATAATAAAGTGAAAATGCGGGCAGAGAAAGTGGATTTCTTTTACGGTAAAACTCAGGCGCTCAAGAATGTTAACTTGAATGTTTATGCTCACCAGGTTACGGCGATGATCGGGCCATCAGGGTGTGGGAAGTCAACTTTTATCCGTTTGTTTAACCGGATGAATGAGCTGGTAATGCACACTACTCTTTGTGGTGAAATATTTCTTGATGATTTGGAGATCAATAGCCCGCTGGTTGATCCGGTGGATATTCGAAGAAGAGTAGGAATGGTTTTTCAGAAACCTAATCCTTTTCCTAAAACAATATTTGAGAATATTAGCTATGGATTAAAAGTTAACGGGATAAAAGACAAGGCTTTTATTCAGCACAAAGTTGAAGATTCTTTAAAGAAAGCAGTGATTTGGGATGAGGTTAAAGATCGGCTTAATGATAGCGCTTTAAAATTATCCGGTGGACAGCAACAGCGTTTATGTATCGCTCGGTGTCTGGCGGTAGAGACCGAAGTAATTTTATTTGATGAACCCTGCGCAAGCCTTGACCCGATATCAACCGCAAAGATTGAAGAGCTAATTTTGGAGCTAAAAAAAGAATACTCTATTGTGATTGTTACACATAATATGCAGCAGGCCGCGCGGGTTTCTGATTATACCGGATTTTTTCTTTTGGGTGAGTTAGTAGAATTTGGCAGAACTCAGGAAATATTTACTGCTCCTCGCGATAAAAAAACCGAAGCCTATATTACCGGGAGATTTGGTTAAATGAAAAAAGTGCTTTTTGTTTGTATTGAGAATTCTTGTCGTAGTCAGATGGCTGATGGTTTCGCAAAAGTTCTAGGCCAAGGAAAAATTGAATCTTATAGTGCCGGATCTCGGCCGAGTGGCGTAGTGAATCCTGAGGCGATTAAAGTTATGCAAGAAGCAGGCGTAGATATTTCAGCTGTAAAATCAAAAGGGTTTAAGGATTTAACAGTAAAAGATTTTGATTATGTGATTACTATGGGTTGTAAAGATACCTGTCCATTCGTTGCTGCACAAAAACATGTTGACTGGGAAATTGATGACCCTAAAGGTAAAGGAGATGATTCTTTTCGTAAAACACGAGATTTAATTAAAGAAAAAGTTGCACAGCTAATTAGAGAGGCTTAACCATGGAAAGACATTTTGATACGGAGTTGGCAGATTTAAAAAGCGATATACTGGAGATGGGTGATTTAGTCGAAGAGTCGATTATTGATTCAGTAGAAGCGCTCAAGCAATTAAGTAAGTCTAGGGCCCAAGAAGTTATTGATAAGGACCGGTTTATTGATGAGCAGGAGCTTAAGATCGATGAAGAATGCCTTGATTTATTAGCATTAAGACAACCCATGGCTATTGACTTACGTTTTATTACGATGGCCATGAAAATATCTACGGATTTAGAAAGAATGGCAGATCTGGCGGTGGATATATCTCAGCGAGTGTTGGAATTAGTCGATAAGCCGTTGCTTAAGCCACTGGTGGATATACCTAAATTAACTTTGTTGGCGCAAAAGATGACCAGGGATTCCTTGAGTTCGTTTGTTAAAAAAGATGCTGAATTAGCCAGAAGTGTAATTTTAAGCGATAAAGAGGCTGATAACTTACGTGATTTGGTTCAACAGGAATTACTTAATGATTATATCTCAAAAAGTAAAACAACTATTCCCCGCGCTATTCCGCTACTTTTAGTTGCCCGCCACTTAGAGCGTATCTGTGATCACGCCACTAATATTGCTGAAGATGTAATCTATATGGTTGAAGCAAAAGTGGTAAAACACCATCCGGAAAAAATAGATAAGTAGTAAGTATGGAATAAAGTTATGAGATCTTAGTTACTCGTTTACGGAGTTGTTTTTCTATATGCATGTGGTATAATCTTACCTATGTTTAGAAATAAAATACTTTTTTTATTGTTTTTTTATTGCTGCTTGGCAATTTTCAATCTTTCATGGGCGGTTGTTGTTTCCCTTGAGCAAGAAAATGGTATGAAATTTGCAAGTCAGGGTATGTTTAATGAGGCGAGGAGCGAATTTATAAAGGCTTTAACAAAAAATAAGAGTGATTCTACCTCTCAAAGCGCTCTGGGTTTACTTGATGATTTTAAAGCAAGTAAAATCAATAAGCAGTGTTTGCTTGGTTTGTTTAAGGGTTTAGTTCTGCTTAACGAGAACCAGAAAGAATTAGCGATTGATGAGTTTAAGTCCGCGGGGAGATTGAATCCAGGCTATTCAAAAATTCATAATATTTTAGGTGTGGCATATACCGCTATCGGAGAAGTTAAAGAAGCGGAAGCAGAGTTTAAAAAAGCAATAGAGCTTGAACCAAGCTATTCCCAGGCTTATTTTAACTTGGCTTTACTTTATCAAACCCAGAATCATGTTCAAGGGGCCTTAATTTCTTATGAAAAGGCACTTAAATTTAATAGTAATCTATTTGAAGCGTGCATGAATTCTGGTTATATTTATGCCGAGACAGGTCAGTATTCTCAAGCGACTACATTTTTTCTTAAAGCGATAAAAATCGATTCACAGAGTCCGGATGCGTATTTTAATTTGGGGATGGCTTATTTTATGACAGATCAATATTTAAGATCCCGTGGAAATTTTCTTAAGGCAAAAGATTTATTTTTACTTAAGAAAGATCAAACAGGCATAGAAAAGACTGATAAGTTTTTAAATAAATTTTTTGAGTTAGAAGGAAAATGGCGGGCAGCAAAGTAGTTAGTGGTCAAATGTTGATTATAATTATTTACTTAGACAAAAGGATATAATATAATATTTGAAATTAGGCCTACCTTAGCAATGTATTTTTAAATATGGAGAATAAAATGAAGCGGTTAACTTATATGGTTTGTGGTCTAGTGTTGTTATTGTCGACTAGCGTTTATGCTTATAAAGATAATGATTTTCAGGTTTGGAATACGGATACTGAAGAATTTAAAATTAATAAAGGTGCTAAAATTGTCTTGGAAGAAGAATTTCGTTGGGGTGGTAGCGCCAAGGAGTTTTATTATCAGCACTATGATATAGGTTTTTTCTATAATCTGCAGAAGTATTTAAATATTGGTGGAGGATATCGTCATGTGCTTTCAAAATCTAAAGGAAAGTTTCTAGTAGAAAATGAGCCCTATGTTACGGCGACATTAATGTGGAATATGGCGGGATTTACATTTGATGATCGGAATCGTATAGAGTACAATCATTACGATTATAAGGATGATACCTGGAGATATCGCAATAAAATTTCCATAAAGGCTCCTTGGAAATTTACTAAGCTTGCCATCCAGCCGTATCTATCGGATGAGATTTTTATTCTTATTGATGATGGTGCAAGATTGAATCAAAATAGGATGTCTGCTGGCTTGGGTATGACGCTTACCAAGAACTTAAAAGCAGAGATTTATTATATGTTGCAAAGCTCGAAAACCAATAAATGGACAGAGATAAACGTGTTGGGAACTAAGCTGAAGCTATCTTTTTAATTTTTATATAAATTATAACAACTAGGGAGGATATAAATGTTTAAGAAAATTTTACTGGTTTTTTTGGGGTTATTGTTTACGGTTTCAGCTTTTGCCGGGAAAAATAATAATTCTATTCAGATTAAAGGTTCAGATACGATGGTTAATTTAGGTCAGGCCTGGGCAGAGAAATATATGGAGGAAAATCCTGGAGCTTTTGTGGCAGTTACCGGGGGTGGTTCAGGAACAGGATTATCAAGTTTAATTAGTGGCAGCTGTGATATTGCGATGAGCTCAAGAAATATTAAGGATAAAGAGATTGTCTTAGCAAAACAAAAAGGGATTAATCCTTTTGAGATAAAAGTAGCTTTGGATGGTTTGGCGGTAGTAGTTAATCCGACTAATTCAGTAAGTAAGCTTACTATCGACCAATTGGCAGGAATTTTTACCGGAAAGATCTCTAACTGGAAAGAGGTAGGGGGGAAGGATCAAAAGATTGTTATTCTTTCGCGTGAAGTTAATTCCGGAACGCATGTTTATTTTAAGGAGCATGTATTAAGAAAAATGGATGCTAACAGTAAGGAAGAGTTTGCTCCCAGTGCTTTAATGTTGTCTTCCTCGCAGGCTATTGCTGATGAAGTCGCTGGTAATTCCGGTGCGATTGGTTACTATGGCATGGGCTATATCTGCAATAAGCAAAAGGCGATTGCGGTGGCCAAAGATGCTAAATCTGAATATGTTACTCCGAATATTGAGAATGTTATCAGTGGAAAATATCCTATATCTCGACCGCTTTTCTTATATACTAATGCAGAGCCGCAAGGATTAATTAAGAAATTTGTGGATTATACGCTCTCCAAAGAAGGCCAAGAGATTGTGGTTAAGACGGATTTTGTCCCTACGAGAAGATAATTCTGATTTATGAGAAAAATTAAAGAGTTTTTTATCGAGAAGCTAATCTTAATCTGCGGGTTAGCTTCCATATTTTTTGTAGTGCTCATCTTTTTGTTTTTAACTAAAGAAGGATTAGCGGTATTTAAGTTTGTTACGCCGCTGGATTTTATTTTTGGGAAAAGTTGGTATCCAATTTCAGAACCTGCGCAATTAGGAATATTGCCATTAATTTATGGTTCACTTTTGGTAACTCTAGGAGCAGCGATTATTTCTATCCCGATTGGAGTAGCTTGCGCAGTTTATATTGCTGAGATTGCCCCGCAAAAGATAAAGGAAGTCTTAAAGGCCGGTGTGGAATTATTAGCAGCTATTCCAAGTGTGGTTTTAGGCTTTATTGGCATGGTCACTTTAGTTCCTTGGGTGAAAACTACCTTTAATTTACCTACGGGCTTAACGGCTTTGTCCGGGTCAATTATTTTAGCTTTTATGGCGATGCCCACAATAGTTTCGGTGGCTGAGGATGCGCTTTATTCTGTGCCAAAAAGTTATAAAGAAGGGGCGTTTGCTTTAGGGGCTACGCATTGGCAGACAATTTATCGGGTTTTGTTACCCGCGGCTTCTTCCGGGATTGTGGCGGCAGTTATGCTTGGTATTGGCCGGGTAATTGGTGAGACGATGGCGGTGATGATGATTACCGGCAATGCGGCAGTTATCCCGCAGAGTATTTTAGTTCCGGTGCGTACTTTAACGGCAACCATTGCCGCGGAAATGGGTGAAGCGGTGGTGGGTAGTGAACATTATTTTGCGCTTTTTGCGATCGGTATAGTTTTATTTATTATGAGTTTTATTGTTAATATCACGGCAGATTTATTTTTGCATAAAAAACGCTGATGCGTAATACACAAAGATCACAAAAAATCGCATTTTTTCTTCTTTTCTTAGCGACACTTTTAATTGTTGTACCGGTGGGTTTAATTGTGGTAATTATTATTCAGAAAGGGCTGCCGGCAATTAATTGGCAATTCTTAACGGATATTCCACGACAAGGTATGCGCGCGGGTGGAATTTTCCCAGCGATTGTGGGAACTTTTTATCTAGTTTTTGGTGCAGTAGCTTTTGCTTTGCCGATAGGATTACTGGCAGCAATATATTTAAGTGAATATGCCAAAGAAAATATACTCAATCGCATAATAAAGCTAGCGATTGTTAATCTTTCGGGTGTGCCATCGGTGGTTTATGGATTGTTTGGTTTAGCATTATTTGTTATTTTCTTAAAATTTGGTGCCTCGATTTTATCCGGTTCGCTAACCTTGGGGATCATGATTCTTCCAATAATTATTACTACCTCGCGTGAGGCATTAGAAAGCGTGCCGCAGTCATTTCGCGAAGTGAGTCTTTCCTTAGGTGCAAGTAAATGGCAGACGATTAGGCATATAGTTTTACCGAATGCTATACCGGGGATTTTAACTGGAACGATTCTTGGGTTGGGCAGGGCAGCCGGTGAAACCGCTCCAATACTTTTTACGGTGGCGGCTTTTTATTTGCCACAATTACCCAAATCTATTTTTGATCAGGCAATGGCGCTACCTTATCATTTGTATGTAATTTCAACCCAGGTACCCAATGTCGATGAAAAAGTGCGCTATGGCACAGCTTTGGTTTTATTATTTTTAGTTTTAGTGATGAATTTGGTGGCGATTATTATTCGTTATAACTTTAGAAAAAAGAAAAAATGGTAAAATTTAATGTTAAAAATTTAAATATCTGGTTTGGGCAGATTCACGCGCTTAAAGGCGTGAACATTGAAGTTGAGGCGAATGAAATTTTAAGTGTAATCGGGCCTTCTAACAGCGGTAAGACTTCTTTTTTACGTATGCTTAATCGTTTGAATGATCTGCATCCGGGTTTTAAGATGAGCGGTTGGCTTGAATATGATAAAGAGGATATAAGAAAGATAGATATCGAGAGTTTGCGCAAGAGAGTAGGGATGGTTTTTGCGCTTCCATTACCATTGCCTTTGTCTATTTTTGAAAATATAGCTTATGGCGTTAGGATGCATGGAGCGAAAAATCGTCAGAAAATTTCTGAGATTGTTGAACGTTCACTTAAGCAGGCATATCTTTGGGATGAGGTTAAAGACAGATTGAATGTTTCGGCTTTTAAATTATCCGGCGGCCAACAGCAAAGACTTTGTATTGCCAGGACCTTGGCCGTTGAACCGGAAGTTATTTTATTTGATGAGCCATGTTCGGGGCTTGATCCTATCTCAACGGCTAAAGTTGAAGAGGCAATGCTTAAATTAAAAAAAGACTATACTATAGTTTTAGTTACAAACAATGTAAAGCAGGCTGCTAGAGTTGGTGACCGCACTGCTTTTTTTCTATCTGGTGAGTTGATAGAATTGGATAAAACAGAGAAAATATTTACTGCACCAAGTGATCAGCGTACAGATGGTTACATTCGAGGAAAGTTTGGATAATGGCCGAGATTAAAGTAAATAATTTAAATTTATGGTACGGTGATTTTCAGGCGCTGATTAATGTAAATGCGCATTTTACCGAGAAACAAATTACGGCCATGATTGGCCCTTCCGGATGCGGAAAGTCCACTTTGTTGCGGGTGTTTAATCGGATGAATGATTTAATTGAAGGTGTGCGGGTAAGCGGTGAAGTGCTCATTGATGCAGAGAATATAATTTTAAATAAAACCGATCTGGTGAAATTACGTAAAAAAGTGGGGATGGTCTTTCAGCGGCCCAATCCGTTTCCTTTATCGATTTATGAGAACATTGTTTTTGGACAAAGGGTGCATGCAGAAAACTTAACTAGAATTAAGCTTGATGAGGTGGTCCAAGATAGTTTGCAGTCTGTACTTTTATGGGACGAGTTAAAAGATAAACTAAAAAAACCCGCGCTTTCCTTGTCTCTTGAGCAAAAACAGCGGCTGTGCATCGCTAGATTGATTGCCGTGAAGCCGGATATCTTGCTGATGGATGAACCATGCTCTACGTTGGATCCACAGGCGACTAGCCGTATCGAAGAGCTGATGCGCGAGTTAAAGCATAATTACACGATTATAATTGTAACGCATAATATGCAGCAGGCGGCGCGGGTTTCGGATGAAGCAGGTTTTATGCTTTTAGGGGAGCTAGTGGAGTTTGGCAAAACACAGAATATATTTACAGATCCAAAGGATAAGAGAACAGAAGATTATATTACTGGAAGATATGGTTAAGAGAGAGGGGTGCTTAGATGCTAAGACATTTAGATGAGGAGCTGAAGGTATTGCATAAAGATATTTTAAGAATGGCGGTTTTTGCTCAGGAGTCAATTTTTAAGTCTATTGAATCACTGAAAAATCGAGATAAATATTTAGCGCAAGGAGTAATTGATCTGGATAATAAGATCGATGAGTTGGAGTTGATTATTGATGAGAAATGCATCGATCTAATTGCTCTTTATCAACCAATGGCTAAAGACTTAAGGTACATTACCACAGGGATGAAGATTAATGCGGAATTAGAGCGGATTGCCGATATTGCTGTAGACATTTCACAGAGGTCTTTAGAGCTAATGCAAAAGCCATTGCTTAAACCATTAGTGGATATTCCTAAACTTTCCGATGTTGCTCAGAAGATGGTGAGAGATGCCATTGATGCTTTTGTAAAAAAAGATGCGCAATTAGCCAGGCAGGTAGTTTTGGCGGATAATGAAGCGGATCGGTTACGTAATTTAGTGCAGGATGAGTTGATTAATGAATATTTGGCGCGTGATCCTAAAACCGCGGATCGAGCGGTAGCCTTGTTACTTATTGCTCGATATTTAGAGCGAATTTGTGATCATACTACGAATATTGCTGAAGATGTAATTTATATGGTGGAAGCCAAAGTGGTTAAACATCACCCCGAAGAATTGAGCTAAAGCCTGCCATTATCTACTTGACCCTGTTACTGGTTGTGCTATTATAAATTAAATTATTCGTAACGGGCCAAGGTCCTTCCAGTGATTAAAATATGAAAGCTAAAATTACTTCTTGGATTAAGCAAAAAGTTAAAGATTCCGGGGCCAAAGGGATTGTTTTAGGCCTTTCCGGAGGGATAGATTCTGCTGTAGTTGCGGCATTAGCTAAAGCCGCGGTAGGCAAAAATAACCTACTGGTTCTTTTTATGCCTTGTGATAGTCAGCCACAGGATTTAAAAGATGCTGAATTAGTTGCTCACCAGCTAGGGCTCAAATCCAAGCTTGTGGATTTATCCGCAATATATAATAATTTTTTGAAAATTTTACCCGGGGCTATTAGCTTAGCGCGAGGAAATCTTAAGCCGCGACTGCGTATGAGTACACTGTATTATTTTGCCAACAAGTTAAATTATTTAGTCTGCGGAACGGGAAATAAATCCGAATTGATGGTCGGCTATTTTACTAAACATGGCGATGGTGGGGTAGATATTTTACCAATTGCGGATCTATTTAAACGCCAGGTGCGACAGTTGGCTCAGGAATTAAAGATACCTCAAGGTATTATTACTAAGGCTCCCACTGCCGGACTCTGGTTTGGTCAAACGGATGAAGTGGAGATGGGAATAACTTATGATGAGTTGGATGATATTTTAGATCGGTTCTGCAACCATAAAAAACAGGTGGCTAGTTCCAAAAACGTGGATAAAGTAATCAGAATGTATAAAAGATCCGGACATAAAAGAAAAGGCGCAGAGATTTGTCACATTTAAGGAGGAATCATGGATGAGATATTAGAAATTTTAGAGAAGGATGGTCGAGCGACTGTTGAGGATATTGCTAAGATGCTGCGTAAAAAACCGCTGGATGTAAAAAAGGTAATTAAACAGTATGAAAAAGAAGGAACGATTCTAAAATATAAAGCCGTAATTAATAAAGATATGATTAAAGATACTGAATCGGAGGTGCGGGCGTTAATCGAGGTAAACATTATTCCGCAGAAGGATCTGGGATTTGAGAAAATTGCCGAACGTATTTATTCTTTTCCGGAAGTAACTAGTTGTTATTTGATCAGTGGGACATATGATTTGTTGGTGGTAGTAGAAGGCAAGAATTTACATACCGTTTCAAATTTTGTGGCAGAAAAATTGTCTTGTTTAGAAAATGTGCGTGGAACAGCCACACACTTTTTGCTAAAGAAATATAAAGAAGATGGTGTAATTTTAAAACATAAGTCAGAAAATAAAAGGATAGCTATTTCGTATTAATTGGTAAAAAAAATGAAAATATCAAAGGTAGTTGAAAAAATGCAACCTTCGGGCATCCGGGCATTCTTTGATCTGGTGCTGGGGATGAAGGAGGTTATCTCATTAGGTGTTGGAGAACCGGACTTTGTCACCCCTTGGCAGATTCGTGAGGCGGGGATTTATTCCTTGGAGCAAGGATTTACTAGTTATACCTCCAATAAAGGGCTTTATAAATTGCGCTTAGGAATCAGCCGTTATTTAAAAAATAAATTTGGTTTAGAGTATTGCCCGGAGGAAGAGACATTAATTACGGTGGGAGTGAGCGAAGGCCTGGATCTTGTTTTGCGGGCGATTATTAATCCACTTGATAAAATATTGATTCCTCAGCCCAGCTATGTTTCTTACGGGCCGGTTACGGAGTTAGCTGGGGGCGTACCGGTTTATATTGATACCTCTAGAGATGGCTTTAAAATTACCCCGAAACTTTTAGAAAAACATATTGATAAAAAGGTAAAGGCGATTATTTTAAATTATCCCACTAATCCGACCGGTGTTTCTTACCGGCGTAAGGAATTAGACCAGATAAATAAAATTCTCTTAAAACATAAAATACTTTGCATTAGTGATGAAGTTTATGGTGACTTAACTTATGATTTTGAACACGTGGCTTTCCCGACTTTACCGAAAGCTCGGGAGAATACGGTATATTTTAACGGATTCTCTAAGGCTTACGCGATGACCGGTTGGCGGGTAGGTTTTGTTTGTGGGCCGCAAGAAATTATTGCGGCGATGACCAAAATTCATCAGTATACAATTATGTGCGTGTCGATTACCAGCCAAATGGCTGCGGCTGAGGCTTTGGTTAGTGGGCAGAGGTATGTTTTGCAGATGAAACGTGAGTATAATCGTCGCCGGCAGTTTATGGTTAGTGGGCTAAACTCTTTGGGTTTAAAATGTAGTTTGCCCCAGGGAGCTTTTTATGTTTTTCCTTGCATAAAAAGCACGAAATTAAGCTCGATGGAATTTTCGCGTAAATTGCTTGAAGATCAAAAGGTGGCGGTGGTTCCGGGAACGGCTTTTGGATCCTGTGCAGAAGGTTATATCCGGATTTCTTATGCCTCAAGTATGGATAATTTAAAAGAAGCTATTTCTAGAATTAGAATATTCCTGCAGAGATCCAAATAATGTCGACAAGTAAAAAAGATAATATACAGATCTATGTAAAACAGATTGAAGCGATCTCCAAGGTCGCTAATCTGCTTACTTCCGGAATGTATCTGGAGGAGTTGTTGCGTTTGGTGGTTCAGGTCACTGCCGAAGTGATGAACTCTAAGATTTCTTCTTTGATGTTGCTTGATCCAAACAAACATGAATTGGTGATTAAAGCAACGCAGTCAATTGCGGAGGCTTATAATAAAAAGCCAAATATTCCTTTGGGTAAAGGTATCGCGGGGATAGTGGCCAAAGAAAATAAAACAGTTTGTATTTTAGATGTCAAAAAAGATTCGCGCTATTTGAATCAGGATGTGGCCAAAAAAGAAGGATTATGCTCTCTGGCTTGCGTGCCTTTGGCGGTTAAAGGCCGGGTGATTGGCGTATTAAATTGCTATACTTCTAAGCAACATAAGTTTTCAAAATCGGAGTTAGATCTTTTGGGTGCCTTAGCCAATCAGGCAGCGATTGCTATTGAAAATGCAGAATTGGATTTAAGAGCTAATTCTGCGGAAGAGGCATTAACTACGCGTAAGCTGGTAGAAAGAGCAAAAGAGATTCTTGCTCAAGAGTTGTCGATTTTACCGGCTGAGGCGTATCGCTTGATTCAGAAGCAGAGTATGGATATGCGCAAATCAATGCAGGAAGTAGCCGAGGCGATTATTTTAGCAAAAGATATAAAACTTAAGAAGACCTAAAGATTGCTTAAGCGGTTATAAATAGGGGAGGATCAATGAATTTAAGACAAAAACTTTTATTTAAGGTCAAAAGCATAGAGTTAAAAAAAATTGTTTCACCGGTAAAAGTATCGAGTTATTTTGGACAGGATACTTTTAGTATAGAAATTATGCGTAAGCATGTTTCTAAGAAAACTTTTGAGGCGTTTAAAGCCTGGATCTCTGCGGGTAAGATTATAAATTTAACTCAGGCCAATGAAATCGCCAATAGCATGAAAAATTGGGCAATGGCTAAAGGGGCTACTTATTATACGCATTGGTTTCAGCCAATGACCGGACTTACTGCGGAGAAGCACGATAGCTTTATCTCGTTTACCGGCCCGGGTAAAGTGATTGAAAAATTCTCAGGTAATAAATTAATCCAGGGTGAACCGGATGCCTCGAGTTTTCCTTCCGGAGGAATCCGCGCGACTTTTGAAGCGCGTGGTTATACGGCCTGGGATCCGTCTAGCCCGGCTTTTATTATCGAAAGCACGCTTGGCAAGACCCTTTGTATTCCCACGATTTTTATCTCTTATCATGGTGCCTCTTTAGATAAAAAATTACCGCTTTTGCGAAGTGATGACGCTTTGAATAAAGCGGCGATTGGTTTGTTAAAATTATTTGGCCACAAGAATGTGAAAAAAGTTTTCTCGACCTGCGGAGCAGAGCAGGAGTATTTTTTGATTGATAAAAATTATTATAATCTGCGCCAGGATTTAATTATGACCGGGCGCACTTTAGTCGGCGCACCGAGTCCTAAAGGTCAACAGTTAGAGGATCAGTATTTTGGCACGATTAAAGAACGCGTGTTGAATTATATGTTTGATGTGGCTACGGATGCCTATAAATTAGGTATACCGGTGATGACGCGGCATAATGAAGTCGCTCCGCATCAGTATGAATTCGCTCCGATCTTTGAAGAATCGAATCTTGCCGCTGATCACAACCAGTTGCTCATGGAGTTAATGAAAAAGATTGCTTTGCGTCATGGACTGGTTTGTCTTTTTCATGAAAAACCTTTTGCCGGAGTAAATGGTAGCGGAAAACATCTTAATTGGTCGCTGGCGGATGATCAGGGGAATAATTTGCTTAATCCAGGAGAAACTCCTGAGGATAATTTGCAATTTTTGGTGGTTTTAGCGGCGGTTTTAAGAGCAGTGTATTTACATGGCGATCTTCTGCGTGCTTCAGTGGCTCTGGCCGGTAATGAGCATCGTTTAGGGGCGAATGAAGCGCCTCCGGCAATTATCAGCGTATTCTTGGGAGAACAATTGACGCATATACTGAATATGATTGAGCGCGGGGTTAAATCTAAAGTTTCTAAGCGCGATATTATTGATTTAGGTATTGGGCGTTTACCTAAATTTAATAAAGATACCACTGATCGGAATCGTACTTCTCCGTTTGCTTTTACGGGTACTAAGTTTGAATTTCGGGCGGTGGGTTCGTCGCAGAATATTTCTACCCCGATTGCCATCGTGAATACGATTATTGCCGAGAGCTTAGAGTATGTCGCTGAGCAAATCAAAAAAACTACTGCTTCCGGGAAGGATTTTAATGCTAGCGTACTACAGGTAATTTCTAAAATTGTTAAAGAAACTAAAGATATTCGTTTTGAAGGGAACAATTACTCTTTAGAATGGATTAAAGAGGCCAAGAAAAGGAGCTTACCGAATATTGCCGCTACTTATAAGGCGCTGGAGGCTTTAGTTACTAAAGAGAACATTGCTCTTTTTGAAAAATATAAAGTTTTTTCTAAGGAAGAATTAGTGGCGCGTTATCATATCTGGGTGCATATGTATAATTTAACCTTAGAGATTGAGGCGAACACCTTAAATGAGATGGTCAATGCTTCGGTGGTGCCGGCGGGGTATAAATATGAAAGGTTGTTGGCCTCGGCGTTGGATAAATTAGTTAGGCTGAAGAAAAGCGTGGGATTGAAAGTGAATGCGGCGGCTTTAGCGGATAAGAAGGCGCATTTAGTTGAGGTAGTTTCGAGCATCTATTATGTGCGTAGAAATACAATTGCCATGGTTAAGTTGCTGGACAAGGCTAAAAAGTTGAGCAATGAAAAACGTGCGGAGGCTTATTTTTATCAACTTAAACCTTTAATGGAACATATCCGCAAGCATGTGGATCAGCTGGAATGTGTAGTTTCTGATGACGCTTGGGATTTGCCTAAATATCGGGAGATGTTATTCATTAAGTAGTATTCAGCGAGTCCTGTCTTAGGTGTTTTCTTGTAGATAAAATATTAAGAATATAGGGGGTAAAGGATTATGAATATTTGGCATTTGATTAAAATTGGCGGCGTGACGATGGTAGTGCTTTTGATTTTATCGGTAGTTTCCGTAGCGATCATTTTAGAAAGGTATATTTTTTATTATTTTAAAGCGAAGCTGAAACGCAAGGATTTTATGTTGAAAATTCGGCAGGTGCTTAAAACAGGAGGTGTCAAGGCAGCATTAGAGATTTGTAAGGGTGCTGACGCTCCTTTTGTTGGAGTGGTTCATGCGGGTTTAAGTTTTTTTGATTGTAGTGAAAAAGAAATCTCTAATAATATGGAGCGACAAATTATCATTGAAACCGTTATTCTTGAACGGTTTACTTCGGTAGTTGGAACAATCGCCAGTGTTTCGGTTTATATCGGCCTTTTGGGGACAATCACTGGAATACTCAAGGCGTTTCGTGATGTGGCTGCCAGCGGTTCAAGTGGCATGAGCGTGATTATTGGTGGATTATCAGAGGCATTATCTACTACGGCTGCTGGCTTGACTATTGCGATTCCTGCCGTAGCTGCTTATAATTATTCTATGAAGAAAATCGAAGATTTTATTAAAGATATGGAGTTGGCGGCTTCGGAAACCATGGATTTGATTAGCGCGATAAAGAAATGAGAAGCCCTAGTCGTCGGCAAAAGCCATTTACGGAGATTAATACAGCACCGTTTACGGATATAATTTTGGTGCTCATGGCTATTTTTATGGTGGCGACACCCTTGGTTATGCAATCTAACATTCAGGTTAGCTTACCAGGCTCAAAAACAGGAGAGTCACATAAGGATGCCCGGCAAATTAGCGTGATGATTACAGCTGAGGGATTAGTTTATCTGGATAATAAGCTGACTTCTAAAAAAACACTTAAAGCTGATATGGCTAAACTACATCAAGATAATCCTGGTCTGGAAGTCCTTTTATTTTCTGATAAGATGGTAAGATTTAAGGATATCGTCGGGCTTTTAGATATTTTTAATGAGTTAGGCGTGAAGAATTTGAATATTGCCACCAAGACTGAATAGTTAGACGATTTATTTTACGAAAAATAATTGACAAGTATATAATGTATGATAAAATAAATTTGCTGACAAAGAAGTAACAGCAGTTAATAAAACGACAGACGTCTTAGATCCAGGAGTGGATAGAAGACGTCACTTTTTTTAGGGAAGCATTATGCGGAAAGAAGATTTTTATAAAGGAGTAAAAACTGTTGGCTTTGTTTCTTTTATTCCGTTTATGTTGGCAGCGGGTCCGTTAACCGGTTATTTCATCGGCTCTTTTTTACAAAAAAAGTTTAATTTATCTTCTTGGGTGGTATTGTTGTGTGTGGGGTTTGGTTTTTTGGCAGTAATCACTGAGATAATGAAGATTCTTAAGGCTGTGGCCAGGGTGAATAAAAAATGAGTCAGATTACGGGAGTGCCAGAATCACCGAATATTTTTGCAATTTTATCGGTTAAGTTCCCTGAAAACCATTTTTTTAAATTCATACATCTTTGGGAGAATGTTAGCTACTCTTTGTTGATTGTTCTAGTTTTGGGAATTTTAGCGTTTTTTGCTTGTCGGAGAAAAAGCTTAATTCCCGGAAGGTTTCAAGCTGCTGTGGAATTAATTGTTGCGGGTTTAGATGATTTCGTTTGTGGGATTATGGGGCCAAGTGGGAGAAGATTTACTCCTTTTATTGGTACATTATTTATTTACATTCTTTTTATGAACCTTTCTGGATTGGTCCCTTTTATGAAAGCCTCCACGGCCAGTTGGTCAACTACCTTGGCTTTAGCGTTGTGTGTATTTTTTTATGTGCAGTATACAGCAATTCGAGAGCTAGGTTTTTTGGGCTATTTGGATCACTTGGCCGGTAAGCAGCGTGGAGTTTTAGCTTTTACAGTGATTATGCCGTTGTTTATGTTAATTTTACATATTCTTACGGAATTAATACGGCCGATAAGTTTGTCTTTGCGTTTGCGTGGTAATATTTGGGGTGATGAAGTTTTGATTGCATTGCTTTCTAGATTCGGAATTAAGGGGTTGCCGTTGCTGCTTTTTAATATGTCTATGGGGATATTAGCGTCAATTGTTCAGGCAGCGGTTTTTTGTTTGTTAACTACAATTTATTTGTCATTAGTTTTAAATCACGAAGAAGAAGCAGCATAATAAAAGGGGAGGACAATATGGATTCAAAAACAGCGATGGATTTAGGCGTAGCCATAGCTTTGGCTACAGCAGCATTTGGTTCGGCAATTGCTTTGGGCGTAGCCGTAGCGGCAGCAATGGGTGCGATTAGCAGACAGCCGGAGGCGTCTAATAAAATAATGACGAGCATGATTATCGGTTGCGCTTTTATCGAAGCGATTACGATTTATGTTTTGGTGTTTGCTTTTATGTACGCTAAATAGAAAAAGGGAGAAGCTAGCGTGGAACTTTTAAAAATGCTTAGTGGAAGTGAAATTCTGGCGCAGGTTTTAAGTTTTTTCCTGTTATTGTTTTTGTTAAGAATGTTTGGTTGGAAAAAAATTTTAGGGCTCCTGGATCAGCGCAAGGAAAAAATTAGCTCTCAGCTTGGTGAAATAGAAAATACCAAGCTTGAGCTTGCTAATTTAAAGAGCGATTATGAACTTAAGATTTCTAATATTTCTAGTCAAGCTCAGGAAAAAATTAATCAGGCGGTGGAGCGGGCTAAGATAATTACTGTGCAGATGCGTAAGAAAGCCCATGAAGAGGCGCAGGATATTATTATCGATGCGCGTCAACAGGTAAAATACGAGGTTTCTAAGGTACAGGAACAGCTTAAGGAAAGAATTGTGGATATTGCTTTGGGAGCTGCTAAAAGCGTAATTCAGGAAAGGCTCACTGAAGAGGGAGATCGTAAAATTGTGGAAAATTTTATTAAAGAAGTCCAGAATTCATAATGATTAAAGATAAAGCGGTGGTTAGTAGATATGCGGAAGCTTTTCTGAGCTTTGCTCGAGCCAATTGTGGGGAAAAGAAAGCCCTAGAAGATCTAGCAATCGTAAAAAATATTATTCGTGAAAATCCTGGTTTTGGAAATTTGATGGATAATCCGGAGATATCTTATGCTGAAAAATGTGTAATTATTGATGAAGTAACCAAGCATGGACCAGCTGAGGATATGCGTAATTTTTTGAAATTGCTTTTAGAAAAAAAGCGTTTTAATATCTTTTTAGAAGTTGCAGAATATTTACGTGTAAAATATAGTCACCAAGGTCAGGTGGATGTATTGCTGAAGACTGCTTTTCCATTGGAGTTGGATTTAATTAAAAAAATAGAAGAGGTGTTAGAAAATAAGTTTAAACAAAAATTAAGATTTTATATAGACTTAGACGGAGATTTATTGGGTGGAGTACAAGTGATTATTGGCAATACGATTATTGATGGCTCCGTAAAAAAGCGTTTGGATGATTTAAGAGAGAAGCTTACAACAGTAAGGATGGCTTGATATGGTTTTAAAACCGGAAGAAGTTACATCGATAATTAAAAAAGAATTGGAAAAATATAAGTCTCGTTTGCGTACGGAATCCATTGGTACGGTAATTCAGGTTGGAGATACGATTGCGCGGGTTTATGGATTAGATGATGTAATGATGGGTGAACTGGTGGAGTTTTCGGATAATATTATGGGGATGGTATTAAATTTAGAAGAAGATAGTGTGGGAGTAGTAATCTTTGGTACGGATAATCCGGATAAAACTATTCGTGAAGGGGACTTGGTTAAGCGCACGGGTAAAATTGTGCAAGTCCCGGTCGGAGAAGCTTTGGTGGGCAGAGTGGTTAATGGTTTAGGCCGACCAATTGATGGTAAGGGGCAGATTAATGCTCAAAAGTCTCGGCCAATAGAATCCAGCGCTCCTAATGTCGTAGAAAGACAACCCGTAAATCAACCGTTGCAGACCGGAATTAAAGCAATTGATGCGATGACCCCGATAGGCCGTGGGCAGCGTGAATTGATTATTGGAGATCGTCAGACGGGAAAAACGGCTGTAGCAATCGATACGATTATTAATCAAAAAGGAAAAGATGTTTATTGTATTTATTGTGCGATTGGTCAGAAATTATCTAGCGTAGTGGCGGTAAACGAAGTGCTTAAAAAACATGGAGCAATGGAATATACAACCATTGTGAGCGCCTCTAGTCGGGCTTCTGCCAGCTTGCAGTATCTTGCTCCTTATGCGGCCACGGCTATGGCGGAAGAGTTTATGTATTTAGGAAAACATGTTTTAGTAATTTATGATGATTTGTCAAAACATGCTCAAGCCTATCGACAGTTATCTTTATTGCTGAGGCGTCCTCCGGGTAGAGAGGCTTATCCTGGAGATATATTTTATCTGCATTCTCGGCTCCTAGAGCGTTCGGCTAAATTAAATGATACTTTAGGCGGCGGTTCAATCACGGCGATTCCGATTGTGGAAACTCAAGCCGGAGACATATCTAGCTATATTCCGACCAATGTAATTTCGATTACAGACGGTCAAATTTATTTAGAAAGCGATTTATTTTATGCGGGTATTCGGCCGGCGGTAAACGTAGGTTTGTCGGTCTCTCGCGTGGGAGGCAAAGCTCAGTGCAAGACGATGCGTCAGGTCTCTTCAAAATTAAGACTAGATTTGGCGCAATATCGGGAACTGGTTACCTTTACGCAATTTGGAACAGATTTGGATAAAACTACGCGCGCACAATTGACCCGTGGCGAAAGAATGGTTGAGGTTTTAAAGCAGTCACAGTATGAGCCGCTACAGACAGCTCGGCAGGTAATTATTATTTACGCCGGTACCAATGGGTATTTAGATGATTTAGCTATTGGTTTGATTAAAAAATTTGAGCAGCAATTATATAAATTTATCGATTTAAAATTTCCCGGTATTCAAGCAGAGATAGAGTCAAGGAATGATTTAGATTCAGGTTTAAAGAGTAAATTGGATAGTTTGATTACTGATTTTAAGAAGGAATTTCTAGCTAAAGATGGCACAATCTATTAAACAAATAAAAACTAGAATTCGTAGCGTGGAAAATACTAAAAAAGTGACTGGCGCTATGCAAATGATCTCGGTGGCTAAGTTGAATCGTATTCAGGAGCAGCTATTGGTTTTGCGGCCGTATGCTTTAAGGCTGGAAAATCTTATGCATAATCTTGCTGGTTCGTCAGAAAAAAATTTATCCGCGTATTTTAAGAATGGGGCTAGGGAGTTGCCAATTTTACTTTGTCTGATTAGCTCGGATAGCGGATTATGTGGAATGTATAATCAAAATGTTATGCGCGCTGTTGGGGAATTTGTAGAAAAAAACAATCTTGAAAGAATAAAATTAATTTTAGTCGGCCAGAAAGGATTAAGCTATTTTAGGGATAGTCGTATAGAGATATTGAATTCATATATTGGATTAAATGCAAAATTTAATCAAAACTTTTGCGACAAATTGGCATTAGAGTTAAGTAATTTATTTTTAAGCGGTCAGGTAGGTTCAGTTCATCTGGCGTATACTTATTTTGAGAATTCTCTTGTTCAAAAGGCGATTATTGAACAGCTGCTGAACATTCAACCTAAAACGGTTAAGTCTATTGACTATATTGCGGAACCAGATTTTAAAAGCATACTTACGGATTTAATTCCTCGCTATCTTAAGATTAAGATGCAACTTGTATTATTAGAGGCGTTTACTTCTGAACATGCGGCTAGAACGGTATCGATGAAAACAGCTACGGATAATGCTAAAGATCTTTTAGAGGGATTAGTGCTTTTTAGGAATAAGGTTAGACAGGCCCGAATTACTCAGGATATTTTAGAGATTACTTCATCAGCGGAAGCATTGAGAGGATAAGATTATGGCTCAGGGGCAGATACTTCAAATTATTGGACCAAGTGTAGATATTCGGTTTCCTGAAAATCAAGGGCCGCAACTTTTAAACGCGATTAAGATTATGGAAAAGGGAATTAATCTTACCTTAGAGGTTGCTCAGGATATTGGGAATAATACTGTACGTTGTATTGCCTTGGGTTCGACGGATGGTTTAGTGCGTGGAATGAAGGCTACGGACACCGGTAGTCCGATTACTGTTCCGATTGGTAAACAAACTTTAGGTAGGATATTTAATCTTTTGGGTGAGCCAATCGATGGTAAGGGAGAATTGGAACATCCGGAAATAAGGAGCCCGATTCATCGGTCTTCACCTAATTTTGAGGAGCAGTTGCCGATAGAAAATATTTTAGAGACAGGATTAAAGGTGATTGATCTTTTAGCGCCCATTCCTAAGGGTGGCAAGGTTGGGTTATTTGGTGGCGCGGGGGTGGGCAAGACCGTGATCGTTATGGAGTTAATTCGCACGATTGCTACAGAGCATGGCGGTGTGTCGGTTTTCGCTGGAATCGGAGAGCGCACTCGCGAGGGTAACGAACTTTGGCTGGAATTAAATGCTTCTGGGGTAGTTAAAAATAGCGCTCTGGTGTTCGGACAGATGAATGAGCCACCGGGTGCTCGTTTGCGTATTGGATTATCTGCTTTAACGATGGCGGAGTATTTTCGTGACCAGGAAAGAAAAGATGTGCTCTTGTTTATTGATAATGTTTATCGTTATATCCAGGCAGGCAGTGAAGTTTCTACGCTTTTAGGTAGAATGCCTTCCGCGGTGGGATACCAGCCTAATCTTTCCACGGAGGTTGCTCAGCTTGAAGAAAGGATTGCTTCGACTCGCGATGGTTCAATAACTTCAATTCAGGCAGTTTATGTTCCGGCGGATGATTTAACTGATCCGGCTCCGGCTGCGGTATTTTCGCATCTGGATGCGAAGATCGTTTTATCGCGTCAGATCTCTGAACTAGGAATTTATCCGGCGGTTGATCCACTAGATTCTAACTCTCGGATTATGGATCCGCGTCTTTTAGGAGAGGATCACTATAATACGGCTTTAGCGGTTCAGAAGATCTTGCAACGTTATAAAGATTTGCGGGATATTATTTCGATTCTTGGCGTTGATGAGTTATCGGATGAGGATAAGTTGATTGTGCAACGGGCGCGCAAAGTGCAAAGATTTTTCTCGCAGCCGTTTTTTGTGGCGGAGAATTTTACCGGAATTAAAGGTAAGTATGTAAGACTAGAGGATACGATTAAAGGAGTAAAGATGATTTTAAGCGGTGCGTTGGATGATTTGCATGAGCAGGCTTTTTATATGGTGGGTACAATTGAGGAAGCGATTGAAAAGAATAAACAGTTGTTGAATAATAAATAAAATGGCTAAATCCTTTCAAGTGGGTATCTATTCTACTGATCAGATTTTTTATGAGGGAGAAACAGTTTCTTTGATTGTGCCATCAGTATCAGGCTATTTAGGTATTTTAGCGGATCACGCTCCTTTAGTAGCGAAGCTTTCTAGTGGGAAGATCACTATACATACCCTCCGGGGAGATACTCGTGTGATTGATTCACCTTTAGGTGGATTTCTGCAGGTTCTACAGAATCAAGCGATCTTGCTTTTATAAAAATAATTATAATTATATTCTTGACAATAATTCTAGCTTTTGTTATATTGTCTAAGTTATTGTGAAAAACGGAACAATATGATTACAAACAAAAACTGCATCATTCGGCTTTCCCGATATAAAAACGCTCTTTATAGACTGCAAGCTCTGGGTTTTGTGAAAGTTTTCTCAGATAACCTAGCGGATGCGGTGGGGGTGACGGCTTCACAGGTAAGGAAAGATTTTTCTATTTTTGGTATCTCTGGGAATAAAAAAGGCGGATACCAGATCGATTCATTGTTAGAGAAACTTAATAGCATTTTAGGTAAGGATCAATTACAAAAGGTAATTGTGGTTGGTGGTGGGCATATTGGTAGCGCATTAATGCGCTACCGGGGATTCGAAAAAGAAGGTATAAAGATAGTTGCGGGATTTGATATCGATCCGGCTAAAATTAACCGCTCTAATTCTGTTCCGGTACTGCCCCTGGAAGAAGCCAAGGCTTTTATCAAAACTAATAATATCCGTATTGCTATTTTAGCAGTTCCGGATATTGCGGCACAACAGGCCGCCGATATCATCTGTGCTGCGGGAATTAAGGGCATACTTAATTTTGCTCCGCTTAGGCTTAAAAGCGCCGAAGGCTGTATTATTAATAATGTTAATTTAGAAATTGAATTAGAAAATCTTATTTATTTTGTGAATGTAACTGAAAAGACCAAATCATGAAAGTTGCTCAGATGGATTTGAACAAAACAGAGATCGATAAAATTATTGCTCGTTATATGGATAAACCAGGCAGGTTATTGGGGATATTAGAAGATACTCAAAAAATTAACCCGCACAAATATCTTTCTCAGGAAGCTTTAGAGTATATCGCTAGAAAAACCGATACTGCCGTTTCAAAGATCTATAAAGTTATTACTTTTTATGCTTTTTTTAATCTTGCCCCGCAGGGAGAGCATTCGATTATTGTTTGTCGAGGAACAGCTTGCCATACGCGTCGGTCAAAAAATTTATTGGATTATTTGATTAATTGGTTTGGTTTTAAAGGCGACGATTTAGCTGCTCAAGATAAATCAGCCTTAACTACTAAAGATAATAAATTTACGGTTAAAACTGTCGCTTGTTTTGGTCAGTGCGCGTTGGCACCGGTTGTAGAGATCGATGGAATTATCTATAGCCATATGACCGAGGAGAAATTGCGTAAGCTGATTAAAAATATCTCTACACAGAAAAATAAATCATGAAAATTAATAGCTTAAAAGATTTAGAGATGATTAAGGCCGCGGGTTTGAAAAAAATATTGCCCGATAAGCCGCGTATTGCCATTGGCATGGGAACTTGTGGCCTGGGGAATGGCTCGGCTGAAGTATTTGAGGCTTTTAGTAAAGCGTTGGCGAAGAGAAAGTTTCCGGCCCTTTTAACTAAAGTGGGTTGTTTTGGTTTTTGTGCTCAGGAGCCTTTAGTGAACATTTCTTTGCCCGGCCAGCCACTGGTAATTCTTAATCGTGTTTTATCTGGCGATGTCGATGCGCTGGTTAAAGATTTGTCCAAACAAGTAATTAATCCTAAAAGAGCATTATGCAAAATTGAATCTTGGGACCATTTAACGGCTCAGATTAAATATGGCGAGGGTTTACCTGAGATTCCGCATTGGAATGAAATTGCTTTTTTTAAAGGTCAGCAGAAGATTGTTTTAAGAGATTGCGGTTTAATTAATCCTGAAGATATTCAAGAGTATATTGCGATCGGCGGATACCGTGAGCTTCTGCATGTTTTAAAGGATCTTTCAACGGATGCGGTTATCTCTATAGTAAAGCAATCGAAGTTAAGAGGTCGGGGCGGGGCAGGATTTCCTACCGGAATAAAATGGGAGTTGATGCAGAAGGAGAATGCTGATCAGAAATATATTATCTGTAATGCTGACGAAGGAGACCCGGGTGCATATATGAATCGCAATGAAAGCGAAAGTGATCCGCATATGCTTTTAGAGGGAATGATTATTGGCGCTTATGCGATGGGTGCATCGTTAGGGATTATTTATGTGCGCGCAGAATATCCTTTGGCGGTAGAACGGATTAAAAATGCGATTAGCCAAGCCAAGAGTTATGGTTTCTTGGGTGAAAATATATTGGGAAGCGGTTTTTCTTTTGATTTACAGTTAGTAGAAGGCGCGGGAGCTTTTGTTTGCGGAGAAGAAACGGCATTAATTTCTTCGATTGAAGGAAAATCCGGACGGCCGCATTTGCGTCCGCCATTTCCTGCGCAAAAAGGATATTTAGGCAAACCCACCAATATTAATAATGTGGAAACCTGGAGCAATATCCCGGTGATTCTGGCAAAGGGAGCGGACTGGTTTAAACAGACCGGAACACAAAACAGCTCGGGGACAAAAGTTTTTTCTTTAGTCGGTAAAATTAAAAATACCGGTTTAGTGGAGTTGCCATTAGGCACTTCGTTGCAGACGCTGGTCTATAATATCGGCGCAGGCACTGGTACAAATAAAAAAGTTAAGGCGGTTCAAAGCGGCGGGCCTTCCGGAGGTTGCATCCCGGCGAATTTATTTAATACTCCGATTGATTATGAAACACTCGCTGCTTTAGGCGCGATTATGGGAAGCGGCGGCATGGTAGTGATGGATGATGATAATTGCATGGTGGATATTGCGCGGTATTTTACGGAATTTACGACCGCCGAATCCTGCGGTAAATGTACGCCTTGTCGGGAAGGATTAACGCAGAGTTTAAATATTCTAAATAATATTACGCAAGGAAAAGCGGCGCAGAAGGATATGCAAGAATTAGAAAATTTAGGAATGGTGATCAAAGATACCGCTCTTTGTGGATTAGGTCAAACCGGACCTAATCCGGTGTTAACCACGCTTAAGTATTTTAAAAATGAATATAACGAACATATTCAAGAGTCTCGTTGTGATGGGGGGGTATGTCTAGATCTTTTTGTTTCCCCTTGTGAGAACAGCTGTCCTCTACATATGAATATTCCGGGATTTTTGGAGTTATTCAAAGAGAAAAAAATGCTGGAGGCATTTGAATGCATTATTCGGGACAATCCTTTTCCAGCATCCAGCGGAAGAATTTGCCATTTTCATTGCAAGATGCGTTGTCGCCGTGAAGATATTGATTATCCGGTATCCCAGGGCGAAATTCACCGGTATATTGCAGATATTATATATAAAGGTAAGCAGGAAATAAAAATTATTCAGCGTTTAGTTAAAGAAAAATTACCCGAGACCGGTAAAAAAATTTCGATCGTCGGTGCCGGTCCCAGCGGATTAACCGCGGCTTTCTATCTGGCTCGATTGGGTCACGATGTGGTGATTTATGAAGCTAAACCGCAGGCAGGAGGAATCTTGCTTTACGGTATTCCGGAGTATCGTTTGCCTAAAGATGTGCTGAAGAAAGAGATTGATTTTGTGCGTAGGATGGGGGTAAAAATTTTAGCTAATCAAAAAATCAACGCCCAGAAGTTAGGAGATTTGATCAACAAGTCAGATGCAGTATTTTTAGCTACGGGTGCTTATAAAAATATGAATTTAGGTATATCTGGAGAGGATCTGAAAGGAGTAATCTCCGGCACGGTTTTCTTAGAGGATGTTGCCGTGGGTAAAAAACCGCAATTGGGTAAAAAAGTGGTGATCATCGGAGCGGGAAATGTAGCGGTGGATGCGGCGCGTACGGCTTTTAGGCTTGGTAGTCAGGTCAGCATTGTTTACCGTAGAGAAGAAGCAGACATGCCGGCAAATAAAGATGAAATTAAGGGAGCGCAATTAGAAGGCATTAAATTTATATTCTTAGCTGCCCCGCAAACCTTGCTTAAAGATTCCACAGGTAGATTAAAAGGACTAAACGTAACGCGCATGGTTTTAGGTGAGTATGATCTTTCCGGAAGAAGAAAACCGGTGGCCACCAAAGAGGTTTTCCAAATTCCTTGCGATAGCTTGATTTTAGCCATTGGAGAGAGAGTGGATGCGGAGTTTATTAAAGATTGTGGAATTTTAATTAATGCGGATGGGACAGTGAAGGTGGAAAAATTTAATCTAAAAACTAACCTGGATAAAGTATATGCCGGAGGGGATTTAGTGATCGGGCCTTCCACTGCGGTAGAGGCCATGTCGGATGGGAAGAAAGCTGCCCGAGCAATCGATTTGGCATTAATTAAAGAAGACAGATTCAATCGGCTTTTTAGTAAATTTACGTATGCTGGGCAGGTGCCTTTAGAACCGAAGGCTTCTAAAAAACAGGAAGGTAAGAAATTGGAGATAAAAAAGCGGCACAAAAATTTTAAAGAGGTTTCTTTGGGATTATCTTTAAAACAGGCGTGTTTGGAAGCTAATCGGTGTTTAAGGTGCGATGTTAAGGAAGGTTGTTAGATGTCAGAGAATAAAGTTGCTTTAAAAATAAATGGTCAGGATTATGAGTTTTCTGCCGGTTTAACGATTCTGGAAGCTTGTGCAGAAGTCGCCATCGATATTCCCACGCTTTGTTATTTGAAAGATATTAATCAAGAAGCTTCTTGTTCGATTTGCTTAGTCGAGGTGAAGAAGGCTAGAACCTTGTTGCGTGCTTGCGTCACTCGGATTAGCCAGGGGATGGAGATTTTTACCAATAGTGCGCGGGTAAGAGAAGCGCGGAGATTAAATCTAGAGTTACTTTTAGCCGGCCATCCTAAAGATTGCTTGGTTTGCGATCGAAGCATAAGTTGCGAATTAAGGAAGATGGCCTTTGATTTAGGAATAAGGGATTTAAGGTTTCCTAAAATTAGCAAGACACAAATGCCCTTAGATAATACCTCTGTGTCTTTAACGCGTGATTCGAATAAATGTATTTTGTGTGGTCGTTGCGTGGCGGTTTGTTCCAATGTACAATCGGTAAAGGCAATTGATTTTACTGGGCGAGGAAAAGCGAGTAAAGTAACCACTTTTTTTGACCAGGGTCTGGGAAATAGCGTTTGTGTTAATTGCGGCCAATGTCTGATGGTTTGTCCTACGGGAGCAATTGTGGAAAATGATGCCAGCCAGAATGTTTGGAAGGCTTTAAGCGATACTAAAAAATTTGTGGTGGTGGAGGTTGCTCCGGCGGTGAGGGCGGCGATCGGTGAAGAGTTTGGTATGCCGGCTGGTAGCTTGGTTACCGCTAAATTAGCTCAAAGTTTACGTAAATTAGGTTTTGCTAAAGTTTTTGATACGCAGTTTTCTGCGGACCTAACGATTATGGAAGAAGGGTATGAGTTAATTGATCGGATCAAGCATAAGGGCGTATTACCGATGATTACCTCTTGTTCTCCGGGCTGGATAAAATTTGCCGAACATTTTTTTCCTGGAATATTGGATCATGTTTCAAGCTGTAAATCTCCGCAGCAGATGTTTGGGGCAATTGCGAAAACTTATTATGCCAAGAAATATAATATTGATCCTCGAAATATGGTGGTGGTTTCGGTGATGCCCTGTACGGCTAAAAAATTTGAAGCGTTACGCCCGGAGATGAATAGCGCATTTAATTATTGGAAGAAAGAATTAGGTTTAAAAGAAAATGAAATTTTTTCTGATGTGGATTATGTTTTGACCACTCGGGAAGCCAGCCGGATGATTAAGGAAGCAGGAATCAATTTTATAGATTTGGCGGGTGAAGATTTTGATGCGCCTTTAGGTATATCTACGGGAGCGGCGGTAATTTTCGGAGCAACCGGAGGAGTAATGGAGGCGGCATTAAGAACAGCTTATGAAGTGCTTACCGGTAGGGCGCTAGAAAAGTTAGATTTTATGCAGCTTAGGGGCTTAGAGGGGATTAAAGTTTCGACTATCGATATTGACGGGTTGGCATTAAAAGTGGCCGTGGCCAATAGTTTGGCTAATGCGCGCGTATTATTGGAAGAGATAAAGCAAGGAAAATCTCCTTATGCCTTTATAGAAATTATGACTTGTCCTGGAGGTTGCCTCGGCGGCGCAGGACAACCGATTTCTACTGATCCGGCGGTTAAGACCAAGAGGATGGAGGCAATTTATCGAGAGGATAAAAACAAATCTCTAAGAAAATCACACGAAAATCCGGCAGTGCAAGCTCTCTATAAAGAATTTTTAGGTGAGCCGCTCGGAGAAAAATCGCACCATTTATTGCACACACATTACCATCCAAGAAAAGAAGCTTTTTAGTAAAATTTACTTTGCTTTTTTAAAAGATTGTGTTAAAATTTTTACGTTAATCTACGGTTTTTAAGCCCGTCTAACAAAGGTCAGGTTAAGAACTTAGGGATCCTGCAAAAACATATTCAAAAATATTGGCTATGGAACATAAAAAACTTAATCCGGAATTAGTTAGTCTTGTCCAGCAGTGGCAAGGCAAAGAAGGCAATTTAATCATGATTCTGCATGAAATTCAGAATCATCACGGGTTTGTGCCGCGGGAGTTGTCTTTGGAGCTATCTAGGATGCTGGATGTCCCTTTGGCCAGAATCTATGAGGTAATTACTTTTTATAATTTTTTTAAGTTAGTCCCTCCCGGGAAACACCGGATTGCTCTGTGCATGGGGACTGCTTGTTATTTGCGGGGGGCCTCGGTGATTTTAGATGAAATAAAAAATATCTTAGGGATTAAAGAAGGACAGACGACCAAGGATGGGTTATTTTATTTAGATGTTGTGCGTTGTTTAGGTTGCTGTGGATTAGCTCCGGTCGTGATGATTGATAGTAAGGTGTATGGCAAAGTGAAGAAAAATGAAATTGCAGATATCTTGTCTAAATATATTAAAGAGGAATAATCGCTGATGAATAAATTAACGCCGCTAGATTTAGAAAAAATGAGCAAAGAGCCTTTAGATAAGTCTAAAGATTGGATTAAGGTGGGCTTGAGTAGTTGTGGTATTGCTGCCGGAGCAGAGGATGTTTATAATTTCTTGGTGGAAGAAGTAAAGAAGCGTAATCTTAAGATCGAGATTAGAAAATGCGGTTGTGCCGGTGCCTGTTATGCTGAGCCTTTGGTGGAGGTGAGCGTGGAAGGTTTGCCGTCAGTAATCTACGGGGCGGTAAATAAGGACGTGGCGATTAAGATACTCGAGAAGCATGTAATTTCTAAGATGCTGGTTAATGATTGTATTTTCGAAGTTCTGGCTTAAAAAAATTAGGATAACTAAATTATGTACACTAAAGTTGTTTTAGTTAAAGATACGGATTTAAAGAGAGAGGATAAAACGCGTGAGTTTTACACTCGCTTTTTAGAGCAGCTCCGAGAGAATAATCTGCATGAGCAAATCCAGGTAGTCCGGGTTGCGGATATTGGTGTTTACGAGCAGGGGTTAGTGGTTAAAATTCTTCCGGAGAAAATTACTTATATTAATGTTAGTGATTCAGATATTAAAAGAATAATTGATCTTACTTTTAAAGACGGCAAGCTGATTGAAGAATTAAGTTTTAAACCTAAGGCTAAGCAATTGAGAGTTGTTTTACGTAATTGCGGTAAGATTGATCCGGAAAGCATCCAGGAATATATTGGTTGCGGCGGTTATTTGGCTTTAAAAAAGGTTTTGACGGAATTAGGTCCGCAAAAATTAATTGAAGAGATAAAAATTAGCGGTATTCGAGGAAGGGGCGGGGCAGGTTATCCTACTTGGATGAAATGGGATTTTGCTCGCTGTGAAGATGCTTTAAAAGGGAAATTTGTTATTTGTAATGCTGATGAAGGAGACCCGGGGGCTTATATGGACAGGAGCATCTTGGAGGGGGATCCGCATTCGGTGATTGAAGGTTTAATTATTGCGGCTTTTGCGATCGGAGCTTCTAAGGGTTATTTTTATATTCGCGCAGAATATCCGTTAGCTGTAGAAAGAATACAAAAAGCTATTAAACAGGCATATGATTACGGGCTTTTGGGGAATAATATATTAGGCAGTTCTTTTAATTTAGATTTAGATATTCGATTGGGTGCCGGCGCATTTGTTTGCGGAGAAGAAACGGCATTAATTTCTTCCATTGAGGGTCGACGGGGAACCCCGCATCCTCGACCGCCATATCCTTCCGTAAAAGGATTATGGGGTAAGCCTACCGTGATTAATAATGTGGAGACCTTGGCGAATATTCCGATTATTATTGCAAAAGGGGGAAAGTGGTTTGCCGGTATTGGCACGTCCACTTCCAAAGGAACCAAGGTTTTTGCGGTAACCGGAAAAGTTAAAAATTCAGGGTTAATTGAGATTGCCATGGGTGCAACTTTAAGAGAAATTGTTGTGGATATTTGTGGCGGGACATTATCCGGTAAACCGATCAAGGCGGTGCAGACCGGAGGGCCTTCCGGAGGGGTGATCCCTAAGGAGCTACTGGATACACAAGTAGATTATGAAAATTTACAAAAGCTGGGTTCGATTATGGGAAGCGGCGGCATGATTGTGATGGATGATGATGATTGCATGGTGGATATCCCTAAATTTTATTTAGGGTTTTGTGTTGAAGAGTCTTGCGGAAAATGCGCGCCTTGTCGTATCGGTGGTTTTCAAATGTTGGGTTACTTAAAGAAGATATCTGAAGGAAAAGGTATTCCGGAAGATTTGGGGCAATTAAGGCGCATATCTTTGGCAATGCAAAAAGCATCTTTATGCGGATTGGGTCAGACCGCTTCTAATCCGGTATTATCTACGCTAAAATATTTTGAAACTGAATATAACGAGCATATTTTAAATAAAAGATGTCCGGCAGGAAAATGCAGCAGTTTGGTAACTTATAATATAATCGCCGAGAAATGCAAACGTTGCGGGATCTGTGCAACAAATTGCCCGGTAAATGCAATCCCCGGAGATAAAGAGATAGGCTATAGCATAACTCAAGATAAGTGTAGTAAGTGTGGCCGGTGTTTTGATGTTTGCAAATTTAAAGCGGTGCTTAAAAAATAAAAATGGCAAAAATAATTCAAGCAAAGATTAACGGTATTTTATTAAGGGTAGAAGAAGGCACGACTATTCTTGAGGCCGCTAAACGAGTGCAGATAAAGATTCCTACTCTTTGTAAACATCCAGATTTACCGGCTTCAGCATCTTGCGGTATTTGCATTGTTAAAAATAAGGGCGCGCATAAAATGCTGCGTTCTTGCTGCACACCGTTAGATGAAGGAATGGATATTATTACTCATGATCCGGAAATAGTTGAAATTCGCCGAACGGTAATTGAACTTATTTTATCGAACCACCCGAATGATTGTCTTAAGTGCGGTAGAAACAATGAGTGTGAATTACAAAAACTTACTGCGGAATTTGGGATTAAAGAGGAATCTTTCCCGCAGTTTTTAAGAGATTTGCCGATTGATACTTCAACTAAAGCAGTTGATCTTGATCCTAAGAAATGTATACTTTGCGGCCGGTGCGTGCATGTTTGCCAGCAAATACAGGATGTTTGGGCCTTATCGTTTTTGGAAAGAGGAATAAAAACTCGGATTTCTCCTGCCGGAGACATACAATTAGCCGATTCTCCATGTGTGCGTTGTGGTCAGTGTTCAGCGCATTGTCCTACCGGCGCATTTGTTGAACAGGATCATACAGCTTTTGCTTGGAAGGCGTTACAAAATTCGGATAAATATTGCGTGGTACAGATTGCCCCGGCGGTGAGGGTTTCAATCGGTGAAGCTTTTGGTTATGTGGGCAAAAACTTTACTAAAAAACTTTACGCTTTATTAAGGCGCTTAGGATTCCATGCGGTTTTTGATACATCTTTTGCCGCCGATGTGACGATTATGGAGGAGGCCAGTGAATTTGAACAAAGACTCCTGCGTGGAAACCGGCCGCTTCCTTTGATTACTACTTGTTGCCCTTCTTGGGTAGATTTTATGGAAAAGTTCCATGGAGATATGATTGAACATTTTTCTTCTTGTAAATCACCGCATGAAATTTTAGGAGTTTTATCTAAAACATATTATGCGCAAAAGAATAATATTGATCCGGCTAAAATATTTATGGTTTCAATCATGCCTTGCACGGCCAAGAAATATGAGATTACCAGAAATAGCGAGATGTCCGCTTCAGGATTCCAGGATATTGATGTAGTTTTGTCAACTCGAGAATTGGTGCGCATGATTAAGCAGGCGGGAATTGATTTTGAAAATTTACCTGAGGAAGAAAGCGATTGTATTCTTGGCGAATATGCCGGAGCGGGTGTAATTTTCGGAGCAACCGGAGGGGTAATGGAGGCGGCTTTAAGGACGGCGCATTATTTTGTTACGGGCAAAGAATTAAAGAAAGTTGAGTTTGCAAATGTGCGCGGTTTAAAGGGGGTCAAAGAAACTGAAATTGAGATCGGCGGGAAAAAACTCAAAATTGCTATTGCTCATGGCTTGAGCAATGTGGAATATATTATTAATAAAATTCGGGATGCTAAAAAGAATAATCAAGAGATGCCTTATCATTTTGTGGAAGTGATGGCTTGTCCGGGAGGCTGTGTCGGTGGAGGAGGCCAGCCTTATATGGTCACCGATGAGTTACGCATTAAAAGAGCTCAAGCTTTGTATGCGGATGATGATGCCAAGCAGACGCGTTGCAGCCATCAGAATCCGTATATTAAAAGACTTTATAAGGAATTTCTGGGTAAACCTTTAGGCGAGAAATCCGAAAAACTTTTGCATGTGCACTATAAAGCTAGGCCGATTTACGTAAAATAAAATTTAATGTTTTCCTGCGGTAAGGAGTTCTAACTCTGAACCCAAGGGGTTAATTTCATAAATCCCAATCTTTCTGCAGGAGAAATTAAGCAGTCGGGTTGGGATTTTTTGTGTACCTACACAACACCCGCGCAATTCCAACTAGCGCGGGGTGTTTTAATTAATATAAAGGAGGAAAAGAATGGAAAAACGTTTAGGTTTTGTGGGGGTGATTATTCACAATCGTAAAAAAGCTGCGCCGGTAGTTAACAATATTTTGACGGAATTTGGAGATTTAGTTATCGGTCGCATGGGAATTCCGCATGTGAAGAAAGAGTTGAGTGTAATTGTTTTGATTGTAAATGCGACTACCGATGGATTGGGCGCTTTGACCGGTAAATTGGGCAAGGTGGTGGGAGTTTCAGTAAAGTCGGCTTTAAGTAAGATAGAGTAATTAGCGGGTCCTGTCTTGAGCTGTTTCTCGGCGCACACCGCGGCTCGAATCCAGCTCAAGCCACCCGCTAATTAAATGGGGAGTTTATGAAATACATAAATGAAGAAAAAATAAATAATTTAATTGCGGATACGGCCAGGGTCGATAGCGATAAGATTGATCTGATTTTAAAAAAGGCAAAATCGCTTCAACGCTTAAGCTTGGAAGAATCTGCCATCTTACTTTCCGTTAACGATCCAGAATATCTTCAAAAAATTTTTGCGGCAGCGAGTTTTGTTAAAGATGCTATTTATGGCCGAAGAGTGGTGCTTTTTGCGCCATTGTATATTAGTAATCTTTGTGTAAATCGATGTCTTTATTGTGCGTTTAAATCGGATAATCAAGTGATTAAACGCAAGGCTTTAACTGTCCTGGAGATCGATGAGCAGACTAAATGGTTACTAAGTCGGGGTCATAAAAGAATACTGATGGTTTGTGGCGAAGATGCTCCCAGCGGCAAATCGAACATCGATTATTATACGGAAGCGATTAAGGTTATTTATGCCTGTGAAGTTGGCAAAAATAGAATAAAACGCGTGAATGTTAATTGCGCTCCTTTGAGTATCGGTGATTTTAAAAAGCTTAAATCTAGTGGCATCGGCACCTATCAAATATTTCAGGAAACATACCATCAGGGAACTTATCAGCGTATGCATTTAGCTGGACCCAAGAGTGATCCGGATAATCGTCTGGATGCAGTTGACCGCGCATTTAGCGCTGGGATTGATGACATTGGTATCGGCGCCTTATTTGGTTTATATGATTATCGGTTTGAAACTTTGGGATTACTTTCTCATGTTGAACACATGGAGGAGAAATTTAAAGTCGGGCCGCATACAATTTCAGTGCCGCGTATCGAACCGGCAGAAGGCTCGGAGTTATCTTTAGCGCCGCCTTATAGAATTTCTGATGAAGAGTTTAAAAAAGTGGTGGCGATTTTAAGGCTTTCGGTTCCTTATACCGGGATAATTATGTCTACGCGTGAAAGTGCGCCGCTGCGCGATAGCCTGCTTAGCTTAGGCGTTTCTCAGGTTAGCGCGGAATCAAATACTTCTCCCGGAGGGTATTCTTCTGGGGACAAAGAGCAGGCCGGCGGTCAATTTTCTCTTGGAGACCAGCGCAGCCTGGATGAGATCGTCGAGACTTTAATTGAGCATGACTATATTCCTTCTTTTTGTGCCGCTTGCTATCGCATGGAGAGAACCGGAGAAAGTTTTATGCAGCTGGCTAGGCCGGGAACGATTAAAGGTAAATGCAGCATGAACGCTTTAGTTACTCTCCAGGAATATCTTGATGATTTTGCATCTGCATCTGTTAAGCAGGCAGGTGATCAATTGATTGCTCGGTATTTTAAACAGTTAGAACCATTGGAGCAAGATATATTAAAACTTTTTTTTACGCATGTGGCCCAAGGAACAAGAGATGAGTATGTTTAAACTTCGCAAGCTTTTGGACAAAATTTATACATCCAAGCTGCCCAACCTTAATGATTTAGAGCAGATCTTAGCTTTAGAGAATAAGGTAGAGCTAGATGAGTTGTTTAATTTTGCGGACCGGGTGAGGAAGGAATTTTGTGGCGAGGGAATTTTTCTGCGCGGGATTATTGAATTTTCCTCATTTTGTGATAAAGAATGCTTTTATTGTGGATTAAATAAAAATAACCACAAATTAGAGCGTTACCGAATGGATAAATCTGAACTTTTAAATGCGGTAGAATATTTGCATAGTTGTAATATTAAAACGGTAGTTTTGCAATCCGGTGAAGATCAGGGGTTGGATGTATTTTGGTTAGCCGGGATTATTGAGGAGATAAAATCAAGGTTTGATTTGGCGATTACTATTTCGGCGGGAGAGAGAACTATAGATGATTATAAGTTTTGGAGGCAAGCGGGGGCCGATCGGTATTTGCTTAAAATGGAAACTTCAGATAAGCTCCTCTATGAGTCTATGCATCCGCAAATGAGTTTTGCGCAGCGTTTGAATTGTTTAGATAATTTGCGAAAATTAGGCTATCAGGTTGGTTCAGGAAATATTGTTGGCCTTCCCGGGCAGAGTTTAAAGATTATTGCCCAGGATATTATATTTTTTAAACAGAGTAATTTTGATATGATCGGTATTGGCCCATTTATTCCACATCCGCATACTCAATTTGCCACCTCGGCCGCAGGAGGAGCCCTGCTTACCTTAAAAACTATTGCGCTTACCAGGATTGTGACTAAAAATGCGCATATACCTGCCACTACGGCTTTAGGTAGCTTGGATTCTGATTATCGCTGGGAGGGTTTAAAATGTGGTGCAAATGTTTTAATGCCGAATTTTACTCCGCAGCCTTATCGTAAACTTTATGAAATATATCCCGGGAAAAAATGCGTGGATGAACCGGTGGGCGCTTGTAATTTTTGTATGGATACTGCGGCCAAAGAGATCAATCGATTTATAGATTACACTCGGGGTGATTCATTTAAGAAAGGAAGCCATGTATAAAACACCCGCAAGCAATCGATTACATATCGGAATATTCGGTAAAAGAAATACCGGTAAATCTAGCTTAATTAATGCACTTACCGGACAAGATACAGCAATTGTTTCGGAGGTGGCTGGAACGACCACCGATCCGGTATATAAGGCGATGGAGATTTTGCCGATCGGGCCCTGCATGTTGATTGATACCGCGGGTATTGATGACGATGGTTTGTTAGGAGAAGAAAGGGTAAAGCGCACCTTAGTGGTCTTAAGAAAAACTGATCTGGGTTTAATTTTAGTAACCCCGGATACTCAGATTAATAACTTTGAGGAAGAATTAATTAAAACATTCCAGAGTAAGAAGCTCCCCTTTTTATTTGTAATTAATAAGTGTGAATTGGCGCAAAAAGATGCGCAGAATTATTTGGAAATAAATAAATTGCCGTTTATTAAGGTCAGTGCTAAAAATCAACAAGGTATTAGCGAGCTTAAAACTAAACTTATGGAGATGGCTCCGGGCCATTGGTCGCCGGTGCCCCTAGTGGGTGATCTGATTGCTCCTAAGGATGTAGTGATTTTAGTTTGCCCGATTGATAGTGCTATGCCGCAGGGCCGCTTGATTCTTCCGCAGGTGCAAGTGATGCGCGATTGTTTGGATAATTTTGCGATCGCTTTAGTGACTAAAGAAACCGAATTATTGGATTCTCTTAAGGCGTTGGAGGAAAGGCCACGTTTGGTGATTACTGATTCTCAGGTTTTTGAAGATGTGGCCGATATGTTACCTAAAGATATTCCACTGACTTCATTTTCAATAGTATTTGCTAGACACAAGGGGGATTTGAACGCTTATATTCAAGGGGTTAAGCAAATAGAGAAATTGGAAGATGGTGACCAAATATTAATTGCCGAAGCTTGTACGCATCATGTGCAGCCGGAGGATATTGGCCGGACCAAGATCCCTACCTGGCTTTTAAATTATACTAAAAAAGATCTACATTATGAAGTAACTGCCGGAGGAGATTTCCCGGAGGACTTAAGCTGCTATAAATTAATTATTTCTTGCGGGGGGTGTATGGTTAATCGTCAGGAAATTATGCATCGGATTCAAAAATCTAAAATTGCCAAGGTTCCGATTACTAATTATGGAGTGCTCATGGCTTATCTTTCTGGAATTTTGGAGAGAGTGGTTGCTCCGTTTGAAGCGGGATTAGTTAAATTGGATTTGCATAATAAAAAACTTGACAAGCAGGGTGTTTAGTAATAATATGCCATTGTTTCAAAAGTAGCAAAGGACAGTGGCGTCCGGAATTCTTCGGGCGTCTTTTTTTATGTACCGTTGCATAAAATTTAAGCAAGATTAGATATGAAAATACTCAATAAAAAGACAATTAATGATGTGGGAGGGGTAAAAATTACGCAATTAGATATTGCTGCTTTAGATATTGCTAAAGCAGCACTTCCCGGTCAATTTGTGATGCTGATGGCCAGTGAGAAGGGTGAACGTATTCCCTTGACCTTAGTGCATACGGATAAGCTAAAAGGTACGCTGAGTTTAATTTTTCAGGAAGCAGGTTTTACTACTCAGAGTTTGGGTAAATTGAATCCCGGAGATTCGCTTTATTCTTTAGTCGGGCCCCTGGGGCATCCTACAGAGATCAAGAAATATGGAAAAATAATTTTGGTTGGCGGGGGAGTAGGAATTGCGGAGATCCTACCGGTTGCTTGCGCATTAAAGCAGGCCGGTAATCATGTCACCACTATTTTGGGTTCTCGGAATAAAGATTTGCTTATTTTAGAAGCGGAACTTAAAAGCGCATCTGATGAAATTTATATAATGACCGATGATGGCTCTTATGGCCGGAAAGGTTTTACTACGGATATGTTAAAGGAGCTTTTAAGTCGCGATAAATATGATCTGATCTATTCTGTGGGTCCGATTCCCATGATGAAAAGAGTGGCGATGGTTAGCAGTGAATACAAAACCAAAACTTTGGTTTCGCTTAACGCCTTGATGGTCGATGCCACGGGGATGTGCGGTTGTTGCCGGGTAACGGTTAATGGAGAGGTAAAATTTAGTTGCGTGGATGGTCCGGATTTTGACGGCCACGGAGTGGATTGGGACGAGCTGGAAAAAAGAAACAAAGTGTATAGCATTCAAGAGAAGCACATCTGTAAATTATGAAAAAGGAACCGATAAAAGTTAGAGAAGTTTCCGCACAAATTAGGTCCGGAAATTTCCAAGAGGTAGTTTTGGGGTACTCGCAAGAGGAAGTCTTGGCGGAAGCCTCTCGATGTCTGCAGTGTAAGACCCCGGTTTGTAGTAGCGGTTGTCCGGTAGGAATTGATATTAAAAAATTTATTTATCAAATTACTCAAAAAGATTATTCCGGAGCGTATTTTACGATTAAAGAAAAAAATAATTTTCCTTCGATCTGCGGAAGAGTTTGTCCGGCGGAGTATCAATGCCGCAAAGCATGTATATTTACTAAAAAAGGCTTGCCTTTTGCTTCGGAACAGGCGATTAACATCCACTTTTTGGAGCGCTTTGTCGGTGACTTTGGTAAAAATAATAATTTGGAAGTTGCCCAGGATAAAAATGCGCAGTTATCTAAATTTAAAGTTGCAGTGGTTGGTTCCGGTCCGGCGGGTTTATGTTGTGCCGGGGAGTTGGCGCGCCAGGGGATAAAAGTTGATATTTTTGAAAGTTTGCATAAAACCGGGGGGGTTTTAAGGTATGGTATTCCGCCTTTTCGTTTGCCTTGGGAGACATTAGATTCTGAAATAGATTATCTTAAAAAAATCGGGGTAAATTTTATAATTAATTTTTTAGTGGGTAAAGCTAAAACTATTAAAGAACTATTTAGTGATGGATATGCCAGTATATTTTTAGGGTTGGGATCCGGGGTGCCCTCTTTTCTGGGAATTAAAGGAGAGAGCCTTTGCAATATCTATTCGGTAAATGAATTTTTAACGCGGGTAAATTTAATGTCGGCTTATAAATTTCCGGAATTTCATACTCCGGTGAATATTGGTAAGCATGTTTTAATTGTCGGCGGCGGAAATACGGCGATGGATTCTGCCCGAGTGGCTTTACGACTGCAAAAGTTAAAAGGATATCCGTTAGATACTACCGTTATCTATCGGCGTACGGAAGTGGAGATGCCCGCTCGGCGACTGGAGATTGAACATGCCAGAGAAGAGGGGATAAAATTTGAATTTTTAGTGCAGCCGAAAGAATTTATGGGTGACGACCAGGGTTTTGTGCAGAAACTAACTTGTTTAAGATCAGAACTTGGGGAACCGGATAGTTCCGGAAGAAGAAGACCGGTAATTATTGCCGGAAGCGAATTTGTACTGGATTGTGATTTATGTGTGATCGCCGTAGGTTTAAAGGCAAATCAGATTTTAATTAACGCCACGCCGGAGTTAAAGACCGATAAATATTCAGATGTCATTGTCGACGCTGAGACTATGGAAAGTTCCATAAAAAAAGTTTTTGCGGGTGGAGACATTGTGGGCGGCGAAGGCACAGTTATTGAAGCCATGGGGATGGCGAAGAAGGCGTCGAAATCAATAATTGGAGAGTTTTCTAAAAAATAAGACACCTCGCGTTAATTTGTATTGCGTGGGTGTTATGTCGTTACATAAGGAGGAGCAAATGGTAAAAAAAGTTGAAGAGTTTATGGATTTGGTGGTACAGAAAAATCCCGGTGAAGTGGAATTTCATCAGGCAGTCAGAGAGGTTGTCGAGTCAGTGATGCCTTTTATCGAAAAAAATCCTAAATATCAGCAAGCTAAAATATTGGAAAGGATGATTGAGCCGGAAAGAGTGCTTACTTTTCGCGTTCCTTGGCTTGATGATCAAGGAGAAGTTCAAATTAATCGTGGTTACCGTATTGAGATGTCTAGCGCGATCGGTCCGTATAAAGGGGGATTGCGTTTTCATCCGAGCGTAAACTTAGGCATTTTGAAATTTTTAGCTTTTGAGCAGGTTTTTAAAAATGCCCTGACTACTTTACCGATGGGTGGAGGAAAAGGCGGCTCAGATTTTGATCCAAAAGGAAAGTCAGATAATGAAGTAATGAAGTTTTGTCAAAGTTTTATGACGGAACTATCCCGGCATATTGGTCAGAATACCGATGTTCCCGCTGGAGATATTGGCGTAGGTGGCCGTGAAATAGGCTATATGTTTGGGCAGTATAAAAGATTGCGTAATGAATTCACCGGAGTATTAACCGGCAAAGGCCTTAATTGGGGCGGTAGTTTAATTCGGCCGGAAGCTACCGGTTATGGTTGTGTGTATTTTGTCGAAGAGATGTTTAAGACGCGTGGAGATTCTCTAAAAGGAAAAGTTTGCGCAGTTTCCGGTTCTGGTAATGTTGCTCAATATACCGTGGAGAAGCTTCTGCAGTTGGGGGCTAAGGTAGTTACACTTTCTGACTCTGACGGATTTATCTATGATAAAGACGGCATTGATACTAAGGAGTTAAATTGTGTGCTTAATTTGAAAAATGTTAAACGTGGCAGAATTAAGGAATGTGCCAAGGAATTTAGCTGTAAGTATTTTGAAAAACAGAGACCTTGGTCCGTGAAATGCGATGTGGCTTTTCCTTCGGCTACTCAGAATGAGATAAATGAAGAGGATGCCAAGACTTTGGTGAAGAATGGCTGTATGGCGATTGGCGAAGGGGCAAATATGCCGACTACTCCGCAAGGGGTAGAGGTGTTTCAGAAGGCCAAGATTCTTTATGCTCCGGGTAAGGCTTCAAATGCCGGTGGTGTAGCTACTTCGGGATTAGAGATGTCGCAGAATAGCATGCGTTTATCTTGGAGTCGTCAGGAAGTGGATAAGAAGCTGCATGAGATTATGGTGGCGATCCATGAGAGTTGTGTTAAATATGGCAAAGAAGATAAATATATAAACTATGTTAAAGGAGCCAACATCGCGGGTTTTGTGAAAGTGGCAGACGCGATGCTCGACCAGGGGTTAGTTTAAAAGAGTAAAAAAGAATAAAAATGGGGCGCTTCCTTTGAAAAGGGAGCGCTCCATTTTTTATTAGTTGCAAGTTGAATAGTTAGGTTGTAAAATACCTCGTGGACAAAGACCAGCTAATCGAAAATTTTTTCCGCAGCTTAAGAGTTACTCTCACCAACGCTTTTTCTTACTCGCCGGATCATCCATATTATATTAAATCCGTAGAAAGTTTTAATTTAGAACTTAAGGCAATTTTAGCAGCTTTGAATCCGCTTAAGATTGGCGTAACTAACTTAGGATTAGTGGTGGATGACAAAAATTTAGCCAAAATCGGCCTGTATGATGAATTAGCCCGTTTATTACATCAACGCAAAATTAAAAGCATAGAGATTAAAAGTGGCGCAAATCTCCAAGAAATAATTAAATTTCTTTTTATTATTTCGCGACCGCAAAAGGATATTTTTAAAAATGGCGGAGTGAGCGTTCTTTTGGCTAAGGCTCAGTTAAGCCATTTTAAAATCGAGGAATTGGATTACTCGGCATTTTTAAATGCTGCTGGCGAAGATTGTACGGATATTTGGGGGTATATGCTTAAAGATGCAGTGCATAATATCGGTTCGGGTAAGTTGGTAGAGTTAGCGGATAATTTTGGGTTAGTAATGAAGCAGGTGCAGGAAAAAGATTTTTTTACGGATGCCGGCCTGGCCGAAGAACTTAATGATTTTTTAATTTGTTTGAAAGGCCAAGATAAGCAGAGATTTAATAAATGCACAAAAGCGGTTTTTCTTTGGCTGTTGAACAATAAGAAAAATATTGATCAAGCAAAATTAGCCAAACTCGGGCCTATTTTTAGCGGTTTAAGTCAAGAGGATTTAGGCAATATTTTTTTAGAAGGCTTGGCGTATGAAGAGGGTTTTGATTCATTAAGCGTACAACTCTTCTCTGAGATTTCAAAAACAGATGAAGCCGGTCAGATTGCGGATAATTTATTAAAATCCGCAAGTCAATCTGCATATCTGCAAAATAATCCTAAGGTAATAAAAAAGATTCAGAATATTTTGTCTACTCCTGAGAATGATTCGTTATCCGCTGTTTATCGAAACACCCTAGAGTCTATAACTAGACAAATAAATATCTCCGGAGACCGTTTGATTGATCACCGGGCACTTCGGGAAAATTACCGATATATTATTTTGAGTATATTTTTAGTGGAACAAAATAAAAGTAATGTGCAGTTAGCTGCAAATTTGCTGGAAAAAGAACTGGATCGTTTGATTGAGGATCAAGATTTTATTTTTATGAATGATCTTTGGAATGGATTGGTTAAGAAAAGTAGCCAAAAGATTGATTTAGGTAATAATTTGGAGAATAAACTAGCGGCACTTATTGAAAATCTTATTTTAGAAGAACGGTTGCCGTTAGGCCAGGAATGTCTAATGGAAAAGATTCTGGTATCTACGCATGATGCGGATTTTTATTTAGATAAAATATTTAATTCAAAAAAAGTTAATTGGCAAATATTAAGTTTATTTTGTAAGTTATTTCCCGACAATTTTAATGCATTTTATGCGCGAGTAGATCAAAAAAATAAAGATATGGAATTTTTTAATAGCTTAATTGAAGCGGCGAGCATGCTTGAGCGCTTAGTGAGCATGGATATTTTAAAGCATATTTATTATAATTCCAATCAATTAACTAAGGTTGAAGTATTAAAATCTATGGGCAAGCTGGGTAAAATTGATCGGGAGTTTCTGCTGTTGGAGCTAAAGACTGATTCCGTTCTATTAAAGAAAAACATTTTGTTGGTGTTAACTTTGGATAAACAAAGTTGCCAAGAGGCTTTGGAATTCTTGCTTAAGATTCCTAGTTTGCTGGGAAGTAAAAATAAAATGATTATGGAAAATATGCAGATAGTTTATGAATTAGGCATTTTTTATGCGGTTAAGCAAATCCGCCAGTTAGCCTGCAGAAGATTCTTTTGGAATTTTCGATTACGCAATCAGGCTAATAAAATATTAAAGGAGTGGGATGCTCGCTGAAATTGAGGTTGCTTTTAAGGATTTAATTGCTTGTTTGCAAACGGCTAAGATGTATGGAGTAGCGCATCCGAGTTTTGATAAATCTTTAGATAAGGCATATGCCTCTTTTGAGAATGTTTTTGCAACAAGATCAGAAATGGTAATTGGCATTATTGGGGAAGAACTAGCTTTTGAAAAAGAAATTCTTTTTGATCTGAGCAAGCTTTTAAAACCGGCAATTATATATTTAAAGGAAAGAAATATTGAAAGACTCGGGTTTTCTTCCGGTTTGAGTAGACAAGATCTAAAGAAATTTGTGGAATTTATTGCTAAACCCAAGGAGGATTTTAAGACGGATGTTCAGGAGCTGCTGATTGCTTTTGGGGTAGAACATATAAACGTTGGTAAACTTAAGACTGCTTTAGGACAGGGCGGGAATTTTTTTGGGTCAAGAAACCAGTCTAATCTGTACGATGATTCTAAGGATAAGGTTAATCAGGCTTTATCCGGCGTACTTAATCTAGAAAGTATTGATTATCACGGACTTAAATTTTCATTAAATAGTATTATCGATAGTCTGGGTACACAGCACCAAGAGTTACTTAGTTTGGCCACGGTAAAAAAATATGATCTAGAAATTTATGTGCATATGCTTAATGTTTCCATATTTGCCATGTATTTTTCTTCACGTTTAGGTTTTCAAAGGTCGGATGTATTAAATATCGGGTTAGCCGCACTCTTCCATGATATTGGAAAGTTATATATTTCCCGCAAGCTTTTGCATAAACCTGATCGGCTTAGTGAAAGCGAGTTTGAGCGCATGACTAGCCACACGATTTTAGGCGCCTGCCTAATGCTTAAATATATCGATGGATTAGGTATTTTTCCGGTAGTGATTAGTTTTGAGCATCATTTGAAATATGATATGTCCGGTTATCCGCGCTTGAGGCAATTAAAAAAACAGCATCTTGTTTCAGCAATTGTTTCTCTTTGTGATGTTTATGATGCTCTTTCGCAAAGAAGAGGTTATAAACAGGATTATTCCCCGGATGTGGTTTATAATATAATGATGAAGGGTAGCGGTACAGCTTTTGATCCGGAGTTGTTGGATAAATTCTTTAAAATTATGGGATACTGGCCGATTGGTGCGGTAGTGGAATTAAATGATTCAACAATAGCATTGGTGAGGAGTCAGAATGAGTTTGATATTATGCGGCCAAAAATTGAAATAGTTTCTCCAGAGGAAAAGAAAAGGCTAGTTGATTTGACGCAGGAAAAAAGCTTAAGTATTCAACGCTATCTTAATCCTTGGAAGGAAGGTAAAGATTTTCTTTCAAAAAGGGATTGACAGGGTTTGAGTTTTTGTTATAATTAACCAAACAAAGGCGTTTAGCAGCCGAATTATCGGCACTAAACGCCTTCTTTGCGTAAGGAAAAATAAAAATGCAGGCAATTTTAGCTTTAGAGGATGGGCGGGTGTTTAAGGGTAGCTCTTTTGGCGCAAGCGGAGAAACCTTGGGTGAAGTTGTTTTTAATACGAGTATGGCCGGATATCAGGAGATCATTACTGACCCCTCTTATAAAGGTCAAATTGTAATGATGACTTATCCTTTGATTGGTAACTATGGCACTAATCGGGAAGATATTGAAAGTCGGGGGACTTTTTTAGAAGGTTTTATCGTTAAAGAGTACAGTAAGATCGCAAGTTCTTGGAGGAAAGAGAAAGGGTTGGGGGAGTATTTTAAAGAGAATAATATTTTAGGACTGGAAGGGATTGATACGCGTGCATTGACTTTGCATATTAGAGAAAAAGGTTCAATGAAGGCGGTTTTGTCTACGCAAGATTTTGATGAATCTAGCTTGGTGCATAAAGCAAAAATGAGTCGGGGTTTAGTGGGACTAGACCTGGTCAAGGATGTCACGATTTCTAGAAAGTATGCATATACACAGATTAAGGATGCTAAATTTAAGGTAGCGGTTTTAGACTGCGGGGTAAAATATAATATATTAAGGGAGTTATTGCGTTATAAATGTAATGTGATTGTGATGCCGGCGCAGTCTAGCGCTAAAGAGATTCTGGCGGCTCATCCCGACGGAGTCTTACTTTCCAATGGTCCGGGTGATCCGGCCGCAGTAGATTATGTGGTTAAAACGGTGAGAACCTTGATTGGCCGTGTTCCGATTTTTGGAATTTGCCTGGGGCATCAAATGCTTGGGCTGGCCTTGGGAGGCAAAACTTATAAACTTAAATTTGGTCATCATGGCGCAAATCATCCGGTAAAGGATTTAAAAACAAAAAAAGTTTATATCACTAGCCAGAACCACTCTTTTTGTGTAGATATTGAGTCATTGAATAAAAAAGAAGTGGAATTAACGCATGTAAATTTAAATGACGCAACTTTAGAGGGGTTGCGTCATAAAAAACTGCCGATATTTTCCGTGCAGTTCCATCCGGAAGCCTCTCCGGGTCCTCAGGAAGCAAAATATTTGTTTGCGGAGTTTGCGCAATTGATGCAAAAATTTAAAAAAAGATAAATTTATGCCGAAAAGAACGGATATTAAAAAAATTTTAGTTATCGGTTCGGGTCCGATTGTGATCGGTCAGGCCTGTGAATTTGATTATTCCGGTACTCAGGCTTGCAAAGTTTTAAAGCAGGAGGGGTATAAAGTAATCCTGGTAAATTCTAATCCGGCCACGATTATGACCGATCCGGAGATTGCGGATAAGACATATATTGAACCGATTACCGTAGAGATGGTGGAAAAGATTATTGCCAAAGAAAGACCGGATGCGCTTCTGCCTACTTTGGGCGGTCAGACGGCATTAAATACTACGATAGGATTAGCTGAAAAAGGGGTATTAAAAAAATATAAGGTGGCCACCATCGGAGCAGATATCCGGGCGATAAAAAAAGGTGAGGATCGCCAATTATTTAAAGCGGCCATGAAAAAAATTGGTTTGGATTTACCGAAAAGTGATCAAGCTTACAATCTGGAAGAGGCAATTGGGGTGTCGGAAAAAATCGGGTTCCCTTTAATTATTAGGGCGAGTTTTACGATGGGAGGAGCCGGAGGAGCGATCGCTTATAATCTTGAAGAATTTAAAGTTTTGGCTAAGCGTGGTTTGGAATCTAGTATTATTAGTGAAATTTTAGTTGAGGAGTCGGTGATTGGTTGGAAGGAATTTGAGTTGGAAGTGATGCGTGATTTAAATGATAACGTAGTGGTCATCTGTACGATTGAGAATTTTGACCCGATGGGGGTGCATACCGGAGATAGTATTACCGTAGCTCCGATTCAAACATTAACGGATAAGGAGTATCAGTTAATGCGTAATGCGGCGATCGCTTGTATACGGGAAATTGGTGTTTCTTGCGGTGGTTCAAATATACAGTTTGCTCTAAATCCGCGCACCGGTAGGATGGTGGTTATTGAGATGAACCCTAGAGTTTCGCGGAGTTCTGCCCTTTCATCGAAAGCTACAGGTTTTCCGATTGCTAAAATTGCGGCGAAACTTGCGGTGGGATATACTTTGGATGAAATTCCAAATGATATTACTCGACTGACTCCTGCTTGTTTTGAGCCGGCGATTGATTATTGCGTGGTGAAGATTCCGCGTTTTACTTTTGAAAAATTTGCTTTGGCTGAAAATACTTTGGGCATCTCCATGAAGTCAGTGGGCGAAGCGATGGCCATTGGTCGTACATTTAAAGAGGCTTTGCAGAAGGCCTTGCGGGCACTAGAGCTTAAGAAGTTTGGCTTAGAAAGTATTGCTTTCAATAAACCCGAAGAGGCAAAGGTGGATAGCGTAATTTTAGAAAAGATTTATTTGAAATTAAGGCAACCAAATGCTGAAAGGATTTTTTATATTGGCGATGCTTTTCGCGCTAAGTTGGATATTGAGATAATCTACGATTTAACTAAAATTGACCGATGGTTTTTATATAATATTAAAGAGATTATCGATTGCGAAAGAGAGCTACTTAAGCATAAAGGAGAAATTTCTTACCAACTATTGAAGAAAGCCAAGGAGTATGGTTTTAGTGATAAGCAATTGGCCAAACTCTTAGCGATTAGCGAGCGGGAAGTTTATAATTTAAGAAAATCGATGAATATAATCGTGGATTTTAAGTCGGTAGATACCTGCGCGGCAGAGTTTAAGGCGCACACTCCTTATTTCTATTCGACGTATGAATAGATCGAATTCTATTGTTTTAAGCTTCAGTTTGCATCCTTTACAATCAAGTTGTCCTATAATATAATAATCTAGTAAATAAAAAGGGAAAGATGATTAAGAAAATTGGTTTTGATAATGAGAAATATCTTGCTGATCAGACTGCCGCTATTCTGGATAGAGTAAAGAATTTTGATAATAAACTTTATTTGGAATTTGGAGGTAAGCTTTGTTTTGATTATCATGCTGCGCGCGTTTTACCCGGGTATGACCCGAATGTAAAAATAAGGCTCTTGCAGTGCTTAAAGAAAAAAGTTAATATCGATATTGTGCTTTCTATTTATGCAGCAGATATTGAGAAAGGAAGGGTGCGCGGAGATTTTGGGATTACTTATGATGTGGCCACTTTAAAATTAATTGATGATTTAAGAAAATGGGGGTTGGATATTTTAGCGGTAGTGATTACCCGTTTTACTAATCAACCGTCGGCTATAATGTTTAAAAATAAATTGGAACGTCGCGGAGTAAAGGTTTATCTGCATTATCCAATCTCCGGTTATCCGGCGGATGTGGATGCGATTGTTAGTGAAAATGGTTTTGGGAAAAATGATTATATAGAAACAAAGAATCCGATCGTGGTGGTTACGGCTCCTGGTCCAAATAGTGGTAAACTGTCGACATGTTTATCGCAGTTGTTCCATGAGCATAAGCGCGGGATAAATGCCGGATATGCAAAGTTTGAAACTTTTCCGATTTGGAATTTACCGCTTAAACATCCGGTGAATGTTGCTTATGAAGCGGCTACCGCGGATATTCAAGATTTTAATCTGGTTGATCCGTTTCATTTAGAGAAATATAATCAGAGCACGATTAATTATAATCGTGATGTGGATAGCTTCCCGATTCTTAAACTTATTTTGAATAGAATTTTTACTAAGAATTATAATTTGCCTACCTATAATTCTCCTACAGATATGGGGGTTAATCGGGCAGGTTTTGGTATAGTCGATGATCAAGCAGTGCAGGATGCCGCTAAGCAGGAACTTATCCGGCGGTATTTTAGATACAATAGTGAATATGTTTTGGGTATTGAGAAAAAGGAAACTGTGGATAGAATAGTTTTGCTGATGGATCAGATGCAGGTGCAGGTTACCGATCGGATAGTTGTCGAGGTGGCCCGGCAAGCTGCCCAGGATGCGGAGACGCAAGGCAAGGGGCATGATGGGATATTCTGCGGAGCAGCAATTCAATTAAGTTCGGGTGATGTGATTACGGGTAAAAATTCTAAACTCATGCATGCTGCTTCTAGTTTAGTGATGAACGCGCTCAAGGCGCTAGCGCATATTCCGGATGAGATTTTACTTTTAAGTCCGCATATTATAAGTCAGATCGCTAAACTTAAAAAAGATATCTTGAAGTCAGATTCAGAGAATTTGGATTTAGAGGAATGTTTAATTGCTCTTTCGATTAGTGCGGCGACTAGTCATACCGCAGAACTGGCGATGCAAAAACTTGACCAGTTAAGAAACTGTGAAGTGCATTTAACACATATCCCTACTCCGGGGGATGAGGTGGGCTTAAAGCGGTTAGGAGTGAATTTGACCACCGATGGAAAGTTTTCTTCGCGTAATCTTTTCGTAATTTAATTTTTTTAAGATCATGTCAGTTAAAATAAAATTTTTAGGCGGCGCAAAAACAGTTACCGGTTCTAGCCATTTGATTTCGGCGGGCAACACCGAGATTCTCCTTGATGGAGGTCTTTTTCAGGGGCATCGGGAAGCTTTTTACAAAATTAATACCACCTTTCATTATAATCCGCGCACGATTAAAGCCATGGTTTTATCACATGCGCATATTGATCATTGTGGGAACATCCCGAATTTAATCAAACAGGGATTACGTTGTAAGATTTACACTACTTCGGCTACTAAAGATTTAGCCGACCTGATGTTGGTGGATTCCGGTAAGATTCAGGAAGAAGATGTGCGTTATCTAAATAAAATTAATCGGCGTATGGGGTTACCCTTACGCAAGGCTTTATATACGGCTAAAGAGGCCTCTAAGGCTACGCGCATATTTCGGTCGATTTCTTATAATCAGAAATTTTGTATTGCCAAAGATGTTTTTGCAACGATTGTTGATGCCGGACATATTTTAGGTTCCGGAATTATTATTTTGGATATTAAGGATCAAGATCGTTCTTTGCGCTTAGGCTATGCGGTGGATCTAGGAAGAAAAAATCTTCCGCTTTTAAACAATCCGGTCATTCCTAAAGGACTAGATTATTTAATTTTAGAATCTACTTATGGTGGTCGATTGCATCGGCCGATTGATGAAGCACAATCAAAATTAAGAGAAGCAATTGTTCGGGCGGTTAAAAGAGGAGGTAAGGTACTTATCCCTTCTTTTACTTTAGAGCGCACCCAAGAGGTAATTTATTTTTTAAATGAATTGCTCAAAGATAAGATTATTCCCAATGTCCCGATTTACGTGGATAGTCCTTTAGCGACCAACATTACCGATCTTTTTAAATATCATTTGGATTTTTTAAATGAAAAAACCCGCCAAGCCTTTAATCGTGGCGATAATCCGTTTGAATTGTTAAATTTGCGATTTATTCGCGAACAAAAGGAATCTAAGGCGTTAAATACCGATAAGCGACCGATGATTATTATTGCTGGTAGTGGAATGTGTGAGTCCGGAAGAATGCTGCATCATTTGCAGAATAATATTGAGGATTCACGTAATATGATTTTAGTGGTTGGCTATATGGCTCAGGATACTTTGGGCAGAAGGATAGTTGAGAAAACGCCTTTTGTGAAAATATTCGGGGTGGAATATGAGCTTAACGCAGAGGTAGTCGTGATTAACTCTTTTTCTGGGCATGCCGATCAGACGGAGTTATTGGATTTTGTTTCCGGGTGCCTGCCGCTTAAGCGAATATTTTTGGTTCATGGAGAGCTTGAACAGTCTAAGATACTTGCGGATATCTTAACTCAGAGAGGACAAACAGTTTATATTCCAGATAAAGACGAAGAGGTATTGCTTAATTAATATATTTGTGGTAAAGTGATTTTCAAATTTATTATAGGAAGCTCCCGCCTCGAATTACTCGGCGGGATTAATTCGCGCATTAACTTACTCATACTTTGTATTCGTAAGTTAAGCGCTCATTAAGGAGGCTTAAAATGATTGGTGGTTTTTCTACTCCCAAAAAAGATAAAGCGCTTAAATCTAGCGGTGGTAAGCTGGTGAAGACCGGTGAAATTTTAGTTCGCGGGATCGATACCTATAAAGCGGGGGTCAATGTGCGTGGTCTAGGCACATTGTTTGCTGCTTGTGCCGGTAAGGTCTATTTTACACGTAAAAAGACAAGCCACGGTAAAGTACGTACCTTTGTTAATGTTGCACCTTTAGCCAAAACAGCTAAAAAGTAAGATGTCTGGTTTAGCTAAAAGCTATTCCAACCAGAAGTATATTTTAAGTTTAATCGATACCGTTTATAGTATAGCCCTGCTCCTGTTTTTTTTAGGATCAGGGCTTTCTTTATTCTTAAATAATTTTCTTAAGAGCTTTGATTTGCCGGGATATCTATTGATCGCTGCGTATCTATTGGTTATTTCGGTTTTTTATTATTTACTAAATTTACCGCTTAATTTTTATATGAATTTTACTTTGGAACATAAATATAATCTATCTAAGCAGGGGGCAGGCTCTTGGGCGCAGGATCAGCTTAAATCTGGGGTACTGGCCTATCTACTTTCATTAATCTTGCTTCTCTCTTTTTATTGGATCTTCGGTAGATTTAACCAATGGTGGCTGGTGATCTCTATTTTTTGGATAATGTTTAGTGTGGTTTTAGCTAAATTGACTCCTGTTTTAATTATTCCTTTATTTTTTAAGTATAAGGAATTAGATGATGAAGTTTTGCGCGCGCGAGTTTTTAATTTAGCTTCCAAGATGCAGATTAAATTAATGGAGGTCATGGAGATAGATTTCAGTAAGAAATCACTCAAAGCTAATGCCGCTTTTACCGGTATGGGTAAAACTAAGCGCGTGCTTTTAGCGGATACCCTAAAAGATAAATATACTCATGATGAGGTGGAAGTCATCCTGGCACATGAATTCGCGCATTATCGACTCAAACATATCATTAAGCTGATTGTCATAAATTCACTGGTTACACTGGTTCTATTTTATTTAATTTTTAAGACAAGTGTTTATTCTTTGAAAGTATTTAATCTAGAGTCGCTTGGGCAATTGTCTAGTTTACCGTTAGTTTTTTTATATTTTTTACTTTTTGGAATTTTGATGCAGCCTTTAGAAGCGCTGGTTAGCCGTCGGTTTGAAAAGGAGGCGGATTTCTTAGCGCTTAAAGTTACCGGCAATAAAGAGGCATTCATTAGCCTAATGGAGAAGTTAGCTGTACAAAATCTTGCCGATCGAAACCCACTTCCGATAGTAAAGGTTTTCTTTTTTACCCATCCACCGATTGATGAGCGGATAAAAATTGCAAAAGATTATCAAGTATAATTGATAACGGGTCCTGTCTTGGGTATTTTATTGTTATCTAAATTTCATTATTTAAGAAAATTTAGGATTAGTTTTGCAGCGCGCCCAGCGGCACCAGGTTGGCCGAGCGAGTCTTTGACTGTCTTTAGATCTTGGCTCATTCGATTGGCTAAGAGTGGACTGTTCAGAAGCTCGATGATTGATTTGGCGATTATTTTGGGCTTAGCTTTAAATTGGATAAATTCTGGAACGATTTCTTTCCCTGCCACAATGTTTACCATCCCGATGTAAGGAATCTTTACCTGCGGTCGATAAAGTAAATAATTAAGTAGATTAGTTTGATAGACAATCACAAAGGGTTTTTGGATAATCGCTGCTTCTAAAGTAGCGGTTCCCGAACAGACCATGCTGGCTTGGGCGACGTTTAGGCAATCATAAGTCCGGTCATTAATAATTTTTAAATTTAAATTCCACTCTTTGCATTGATCTAAATATATCTGCGTATCAAGATTAGGAGATTTAGCGATAATAAATTGTGTTTCGCCGATTGTTTTATTAATCTGCTGTGCAGCTTTAAGCATAATCGGCAGAATTAATCTCACCTCTTGCTTACGTGATCCGGGAAGTAGGGCGATAATTCTTTTGGTTGGATTTATTCCAAAACTATTTAAAAAATTTTCTTTGTTTTCGCAAGGAGCCACCAAATCAATTAAAGGATGTCCTACCCAGGTAGCTTGTATTTGACGTTGCCGGTAAAACTCTTCTTCGAATTTAAAAAGAACTAGGATCATCGAGATAAATTTTTTTATGCCGCTTATTCTGTTCTCTCTAGAGGCCCAGAGTTGTGGACTGACATAATAGATAACTGGCAGGCGTTTATTAATGGCGCGGGCCAAGCGTAGGTTAAAACCGGAAAAATCAACTAAGATTAAACAATCAGGTTTATGCCGGTTGATTTTTTCTACAATTATTTTTTTTAATTTTAGAAATTTAGGTAATTTTTTTAAAACATCAAAAAATCCCATGACGGAGAGCTGATTAATATGGTAGAAGATCTGGGCACCGGTTTGCGCAAGTTGGGCGCCTCCGCAACCTGAAAATTTTATTTGCGGATTTAGCTTCTGAATTTCCGAAACGAGATTTCCGGCTAAAAGGTCTCCGGAAGGCTCTCCGCAAATAATAAAGATATTTTTTATTTGTGCCATATTTGTTTTTGGATTTCTAGGGCAACCGCTAAGGCGCCGCGGGCGACTTGGCCGTCTACTAAAGGAGTGAGCCGATTGACAACGCAGCTAATAAAAGATTCTAACTCTTTTTGCAAAGGTTGTTCTTTTTCGATCGGTAATTTTTCTTTAGTTATTTGTAAACCAATCTTTCGGTAAACGCAAGCCTCCGCGTTTTTATAATCTAGCGAGATGTAGGTGTCCTCCTGAAAGATGCGGATCTTGCGCATTGATTCTTCGGACACACGTGAGGCGGTGAGGTTAGCCACACAGCCATTCTTAAAAGTTAGACGGGCATTGGCGATATCTTCGAATTTAGTTAGAACATTTACTCCTACGGAATCAATTCTTTCTAATGGGGAGTTGACTAACCCTAAAACGATATCAATATCATGGATCATAATATCCAGCACTACGCCCACGTCTAAAGAACGGTTAGGGAAACTGGAGAGCCGGTGGCATTCGATAAATTTCGGTAATTTAATAATTTTTAAAGTTGCGGCGAATGCGGAATTAAATCTTTCGATATGGCCGACTTGCAGAGTTAGGTTATTTTTAGCGGCGATTTTGATCAGATCATCAGCTTCTTCTAAGGTGAGGGTGAAGGGTTTCTCGACCAAGGTGTGGATACCGGCATTTAGGAACTCGGTAGCGACCGAATGATGTAGCGAGGTGGGCACGGCAACGCTTACCGCTTCAACTTTGCCAAAAAGTTCTCGGTAATCAGCATAACCGGGTACTCTTAATTTAGAAGAGACTTGTTTTAAAGATTCAGGATTATTGTCAGATATTCCCACTAATTGACAATTCGGGCTTTCCTTATATATCTTAGCGTGAATGCTGCCTAAGTGTCCTACCCCGATTACTCCAACTTTAAGTTTATGCATATGATAATCATAGCAAACTGTGTATTCTGTTGCAATTAAAATCTTTTAGCGGGTCTTTCTTGAGCCTTGTCTTTCGTTGCACCGCTATCAATAGAATGCTTCTGCTAGTTTTCGCAGCGAATGTCGATTTTAGCTAATGGAGCTTGCGTATTCTTAGGAATCCTGGTTAATTAAATTAATAATATAACCAGGATGGCGAGGATGCCTGAGTGGTATTTGCTAGAGCAAATACCACGAGTTCCGCAGCCACTAAGAATACGCAAGATCATTGGCGTGCCCTTAAATTTTATTTTCGTTGGGCAAAATCGACCTGAGCGAGAAAACTAGCAGAAGCATTTACTGCATACGGCGAAAATCTTTGTGCCAAAGTAAAAGCCAGAAAGCTTAGGAAAATGCAATAAAAAGGTTTGCCATGGCCAAAGGTCTATGTTAAAATACTTTCTCTTAAGGAAAGGTGAAAGATGAAGGATTACTTGAAGTTACTAAAATTTATTAAGCCTTACAAAGGAAGATTTTCGATCGCCGTTGTTTGTATGGGTTTTTCGGCCATTTTTGACGGAGTATCTTTAGCCATGATGGTTCCCTTGGCGGACAAGGTGCTCACGAATAAGAAAATCATTATCCCCACTAAGTTGCCATTATTCCTGTCGAATCTTATCGATAAAATAAACAGCTTTACCCCGGAAGCGCTTTTAGGTTATATGGCGATTTCAATTGTTCTTTTGTTTACACTTAAGGGGCTGTTTGGGTTTTTCCAAAGTTATCTGATGTCGGATATTGGTCAGTCGATTGTTCGGGATATTAAAGCCAAGCTTTACGCTAAATTTCAGACACTTTCCTTAGATTATTTTACGCACAAGCGCGGCGGGGAGATGATGTCACGGATTACCAACGATGCTCGGATTGTGGAAAATGCCGTCTCGTATGGCTCAACGGATTTAGTCTATCAGGGGTTGCAGGTGGTCATTTTTTTCTCATTAACTCTGTTTATTTATGCAAGATTTGTGGTTTTTATTCTTCCGCCTCTAGCGCTTTTAGGTTATTTGATTAGCACTGTAGGCAAGAAGCTTAGAAAGCTTTCAAAGGCTTCGCAGGAGAAAGCCGCCGATACTAATTCTATACTTTTTGAAACTATCTCTGGCGCACGTATTGTAAAAGCTTTTAATATGGAAGATTATGAAATAAATAAATTTAATAGAGTGAATAATGATTACTATAAGATAGCCATGAAATCCATCAAGCGCACGCTTCTTTTAAGTCCGGTTACTGAAATTGTCGGTTGTATTGCCGGAGTGTTAGTTTTTGTGCTGGGTGGAAAGGAAGTGATTGCTGGAAAGATCTCTTTTGGTGTTTTTGGATTATTTGTGGGCTCGCTTTTATCGACGATCCGGCCGTTTAAGAAATTAAGTCAGGTGGCTTCTTTGAATCAGCAGGCCGCTGCCGCTAGTGAGCGTATTTATGAAGTTTTAGATGCTCAGCCGAGTGTGGTAGAATCACTTTCTGCCCGGGAATTAAAGGATTTTAGGCAGAATATTGTTTTTGATGATGTTTGGTTTAGTTATGCGGATAATCAGGTGCTCAAGGGTATAGCTTTAGATGTTCCTTATGGCTCAATGTTAGCGATTGTTGGTCCCAGTGGTACCGGTAAAACTACACTGTTAGATTTAATCCCGCGATTTTATGATCCTAAAAAAGGCAGAATTTGCATCGATGGCTTAGATATTCGAGAGGTTACTTTGAAATCGTTACGTCAGCAAATCGGCATTGTTTCTCAAGAGACGATTCTTTTTAATGATTCGATCAGAGCAAACATTGCTTATGGCAAATTGTCGGCCACGGATGAGGAAATTAAGCAGGCGGCGATTCAAGCTAACGCTCATGATTTTATTAGTCGGATGCCTCAAGGGTATCATACGACCATCGGAGATCGGGGAGCGCGTATTTCCGGTGGTGAGCGTCAGAGAATTGCTATTGCGCGTGCCTTGCTTAAAAATCCGCCTATTTTGATATTGGATGAAGCTACTTCTCAGCTAGATTCGGAGTCAGAGCGTGTTGTCCAAGATGCTCTGGATCGGCTGATTCAAGGTCGTACGGTATTTGTTATTGCGCATAGACTTTCTACGGTGAGAAATGCTCATAAGATCGTAGTCTTGGATAAAGGGGTGATCGTGGAGTCCGGTGCGCATAGCGAACTTATGGCCAAAGATGGTTTATACAAACGGCTGCATTTAATGCAAGAGTTGCGTAAATAAAAACTCGTTAAAAATAGTTGCAAATAGGTAGAATTTTGTTATAATTACACGATTAACTTTCTGTCCGCACTACTCTGCCATAAAAGCAATAATTTTTGTTTAAGCAGTGAAGGGTTCAGAAAACACATTAACCAATCGGTTAGTAAACCACGGGGTTTGGTTACTTTAAATAACCAAAACCAAAAGAAGGGGGATTAAAGACGTGCCAAGTGACTTAATTAAGCAACTTTTAGAGGCGGGTGTGCATTTTGGTCATCAGACTAAACGCTGGAATCCTAAAATGAAGAAATTCATTTTTGGTTCTAGAAGCGGTATTTACATTATCGATTTGGAAAAAACTGAGGAGTGCATCAATGCCGCTCGGGATTTTTTAATGGAGATAACCTCAAAAGGAGAATTTGTCCTTTTTGTGGGCACTAAAAAGCAGGCGCAGGATGTCATCAAACAAGAAGCCATGCGTAGCGGAATGTATTATGTTACTGACCGTTGGCCGGGCGGGATGCTGACTAATTTTGCGACGATCAAAAAAAGTATCAGTCGCCTAAAGGATATTGAAAAGATGCGCACGGATGGGACGTTTGAGAAATTAACTAAAAAAGAAATCGCGCGCTTAGAGAAAGAGCTGGCGAAATTGAATAAGAATTTCTCAGGGATTGTTCCGATGGAGCGGATGCCGAAAGCCGCGTTTGTGGTGGATACTAAAAAAGAAGAAACCGCGGTACGCGAAGCGCGCCGGTTGGGTATTCCGATTATCGGTTTGATTGATACTAACTCTAATCCGGATTTGGTAGATTATCCGATTCCCGGTAACGATGATGCCACTAAATCTATTCGCACGGTAGTCTCTATTCTCGCGGATACGATTATTGAGGGAAGAAAAAAATTCCTTTCTTACCTTGCTCAGGAAGGGGTAAAAGCACAAGAGGTTAAAGCGGATATCTCGGTAGAGGTTCTTCCGGAAGAAGAGATAAAAATTAAAGAAATTGAAGAGATTGTTGAGGCTAGTCAGCCTTCGGATGAGGCGCAAGCGGTAAAGAGGGCGCATGCCAAGGCCGAGGCGGAGATCAAGCCGAAATTAAGAAAGAAGATATAGTTTTAAATCTTTTTCGAAGACAGTGTTTAATGTATCTAGAAATAGGTAAAAAGTTAATTTAAAATAATATTGAATAGGAAAGAGGGTGCGGGGTGAAAAATTCAGTTGATGCGATTAAGGAGTTGAGAGATATAACTTGTTCAAGTATTGCCCATTGTAAAAAAGCCTTAGAAGAGGCCAATGGAGATATAAAGTTGGCGGTCGTTTTATTGCGCAAGCAAGGTTTAGAAATTGCCGCTAAAAAACAGAGTCGCGCTGCTAAAGAGGGTAGGGTTGATTGCTATATCCATCATGGTAATAAAATTGGAGTTTTACTTGAGGTAAACTGTGAATCGGATTTTGTGGCCAGAAATGAAGAGTTTACTAAGTTTACCCGTGATCTGGCGATGCAGATTGCCGCCACTAGCCCGGAGTATATCAAAAAAGAAGATGTTCCTGAAGAAGTTTTAAAACATGAAAAAAATAAAGAAGATTATTATAAAAACAACTGTTTATTAGAACAGGTTTTTGTGAAAGACCCAAGTTTGATGATTAAAGATTACTTAGGAACTCTGGTAGGAAAAATGGGTGAAAATATTGTTATCCGCAGGTTTATCCGCTACAAGATTGGCGAATAAATGATTAAGCCGGTTTATAAGCGCATCGTCCTGAAATTGAGCGGTGAGGCACTTGCCGGTACTAAAACGCATGGCATAGATTCAGAGGTGCTTTTGGCGATCTCGCGTCAGATTAAAGAGATCAGAGATTTGGGGGTGGATGTCGCAGTAGTTTTAGGCGCGGGTAATATCCTGCGTGGACAGGAGAATACCGCTTGCCGGGGGTTGGATTTGGATCGCAGCGTTGCCGATTATATGGGGATGTTGGCCACGGTAATTAACGGACTTTCTTTACAGGATGCGTTGGAGAAAACCGGTGTTCCTACCCGGGTGATGACGGCGATTGAAATGCAAAGGATTGCTGAGCCTTATATTAAAAGAAGGGCAATTCGGCATTTAGAAAAAGGCAGAGTAGTCATCTTTGTCGCCGGAACCGGCAATCCTTATTTTACTACGGATACGGCGGCAGCTTTACGGGCGATGGAGATTGGTGCTGATGCTATTTTAAAAGCGACTAAAGTTGATGGGGTTTATTCGGCAGATCCGCTGAAAGTAAAAGATGCCAAGAAGTTTATCCAATTAAAATATATTGATGTGCTTAAAAAAGGCTTAAAGGTTATGGATGCCACAGCGATTAGTCTATGTATGGATAATCAATTGCCGATTGTGGTCTTTAATCTTAATTGCGTAGGCAATATTAAGCGTGTTGTTTTAGGTGAGAAGATCGGTACGGTCGTACGTTAAAGGGAGGAAATCAAATGTCGATTAAGGAAACAATCCAGAATACCGAAGAGAAAATGAAGAAGGCTTTTGAATCGATGAATCGTCAATTTCATGAGGTAAGGACTGGTCGGGCATCACCAAGTTTAGTGGAAGGGTTGCATATTGATTATTATGGGACTCCCACGATGTTAAAACAGTTAGCGGCGATATCTGCTCCCGATGCACATTTAATTGTTATTCAGCCTTGGGACCTTACGGCGATTGTTGAAATTGAGAAAGCGATTCTAAAATCTAATTTGGGAGTTAGCCCTTCTAATGATGGCAAGGTAATTAGAATTACTGTTCCGCAGCTTTCTAAAGAAAGACGTCAGGAGATGGCTAAGTTGTTGCATAAAATGTCTGAGGATGGTCGGGTATCTTTGCGTACGATTAGAAGAGAAGCTAAAGAATCTGTGGAGAAACTGGAAAAGGATAAAATTGTTTCTGAAGATGAAAAATTTCGTGGTATTGATGATTTACAGAAGGTCGTGGATAAATATATTGCTAAGATCGACGAACTGCTAAAGAGTAAAGAGAAAGAAGTTTTGGACTTTTAAGTTTGGGCCTCTAGCTCATCAGGTAGAGCACCACACTTTTAATGTGGTTGTGCCGCGTTCGAGTCGCGGGAGGCTCATAAAATTTTTGTAAAGTGATTTATTGTTCTTAAGCGTAAGAGGTTAAAGGGCGGATGGCGAAATTGGCAGACGCGATAGCCTTAGGAGCTATTGGGGCAACCCTTGGAGGTTCAAATCCTCTTCCGCCCATAAAAATTTATGCGGGAGTAGCTCAGCTGGCTAGAGCGCAACCTTGCCAAGGTTGATGTCGCGGGTTCGAATCCCGTCTCCCGCTTTAGCGTGCGGTAGTAAGGTAGATAATTTAAATCTCGTCTTACTTATTCGGCGGGATAAATTCGTCAGCCAACTAAAAAAAATGGCAGACTCATTTAAAGGAGAACAAATGCAGATAATGGATTTTCTCTCAAAAAAAGCAATCCTCACCGAAATAAAATCTACCAATAAGGAAGATGTGATTAAGGAGATGGTCGATCTTTTAATTGAATCTTCCGATGTCGAGAAACGTAATCGTAATAAACTCATTGACGCGCTGATGTCCAGAGAGGCTTTAGGATCAACCGCTATCGGTCAAGGAATAGCTATCCCACATGCTAAATGCGATTGTGTGGATAAACTGGTTGCTGCTTTTGGACTTTCTAAAAAGGGCGTGGATTTCGATTCACTGGACGGTGAGTTAGCTTATATTTTCTTTTTGTTAGTTGCCCCGCAGGATTCCGCCGGTCCGCATCTTAAAGCTTTAGCCAGAATATCTCGTCTTTTAAAGGATAAATATTTTCGCGATACCTTGCGCACTTGTTTGGATGAAAAATCCGTCATCAAGGTTATTACGCAGGAAGATGAAAAAAAGATTTAAATAAAACGTCTTTATTTAATTAAAATCTTTGGACTAAAAAAGTAATGCTTTTTTCTAAGGCAATCTACACAAATAGTTTAATTTAAAAATAGTTATTTAAAAATGAAGGCGCAGACTAACGATATTCTAAAATGGTTTTATCCGGGAATAGGGATCAAGCGTTGGGTGGGCTTGAGCACTTTGGGAGTTGTTCTTTTAATTTTAGGTACGGCTAATTTGCGCAGCGAAGAATTTTGGGGTATCCAGTTTTTGGATGCACTGGTTGTCATCTCAGGAATTATAATTTTAATTTTAGGCATTAAACGTTTAATGCGTTCGTTTATTGCAGTTTTTGCTCCGGCTTCTAGAGGTTCGGAGTTGGTGGATATTTTTTATCAGAAGAAACAGTTAAGCCGTGGGGCGCGAATTGTGGCGGTTGGTGGCGGCACCGGATTGTCTGTTCTATTAAGTGGGTTAAAAGTTTATTCTTCGAATATCGCTGCGGTGGTTACGGTTGCCGATGATGGAGGGTCTAGTGGGCGCTTAAGGCAGCAATTTGATGTTTTACCACCGGGGGATATTCGTAACTGTTTAGTGGCTTTGGCGGATGCCCCGGAGCTTTTACGTGATCTTTTCCAGTTTCGTTTTGATCAGCATTCGGAGTTTGCCGGACATTCTTTTGGGAATCTTTTTCTGACCGTGATGACGCGCTTAACCGGTGATTTCGAAAAAGCGATTAAAGAAACCAGTAAGGTTTTAGCTTTACGTGGACAGGTAATTCCATCTACTTTGGATAATGTACAACTAGTGGCACATTATCAGGATGGCTCTACCATCACGGGAGAGAATCTTATCCCTAAGGCGTTAAAAAGAATTAATAAGGTTAGCCTGACACCCGAAAATTCACCAGCTACACCGGATGCCTTAAAGGCGATTAAAGAAGCGCAGATTATTGTTTTGGGTCCGGGCTCTTTATATACCAGTATTATCCCTAATCTCTTGGTCAAAGAGATCGCGGAGGCGATTGCCCAGTCGCCCGCGGTCAAGGTTTATGTTTGCAATGTGATGACTCAGCCGGGAGAAACGGATAATTATAAAGTTTCTGATCATATTAAGGCCTTGGTCAATCACAGTTATCCGCATATTTTGGATTATTGTGTGGTGAATAATGGCGAGGTGCCTAAAGAGGTGCTTGAGCGTTATTCTACCCAGAACTCTCATTTTGTAGTTAATGATCGTAAAAAAATAGAGAGCATGGGTTATCATATCGTGGAAGAAGATTTTTGTATGATTCAAGATGGTGTGGTTCGGCATGATTTGGCAAAATTAGCGAAGATAATTTTGAGTTTTATTGAAGAAATTTAAATTATGGCTCTAATTAAGAAAGAATTAATTGTAAAAAATAAGCAGGGTTTACATGCCCGGCCGGCGGCTGTATTTGTGCAGATCGCTAATAAGTTTGATGCGCGGATTACTGTGCGTCATGATGATGAAGAGGTTAATGGTAAATCGATTATGGGCATTTTAATGCTGGGAGCAGAGAAGGACAGTCTGATTGTGGTTGAGGCAGATGGAGTCGATGCTGAGGCAGCTTTAGTGGAACTGGAAAAATTAATTAGTAGCGAGGAAGAGCTATGATTCAACTAAAAGGGATCGCGGCGGCAAGCGGGATTAGTATCGGACCGGCTTACGTGTTAGGAAAAGAGGAGTTGCTCGTCGTACGCGAAGAGATTGACTGGGCTCAGATTCCTGCGCAGATTCAGCTTTTTGAAGAAGCATTGATTCAGACGCGTCGTGAGATTATTGAGTTACAAAAAAGAATTAGCGTTGACATGGGGCAGGAGGAGGCGCAGATCTTTGATGCGCATTTGCTGGTTCTTGAAGACCGGATGCTTATTGAAGAGGTGATCAGCCGGCTTAAAAAAGAACAACTTAATGTTGCCTATATTTTTTCTGAAGTTTTAAAGAAATATATCGGAGTATTTTTGAAGATTGAAGATGAATATCTTAAGGAGCGCGCTGCGGATATTAATGATGTTGGTAAAAGAATATTAAGAAATCTTTTAGGAAAAGAGAAAAAAGGTTTAGGTGATGTTAAGGCTCGGGCGATTATTGTGGCGCATGATATTTCACCTTCGGATACCGCGGCCATGCATACTCAGAATGTCGCGGCTTTTGTTACGGATATCGGCGGTAAGACTTCGCATACCGCGATTATGGCTAAATCATTAGAGATACCGGCAGTCGTCGGGTTAGAAGGAATTACTTTTAAGGTTAATCCGGGAGATATCTTAATTGTTGATGGTAGCCTGGGTCTGGTAATTATTAATCCTGATGAACAGGCACTTAAGGAGTATCAACAGAAACTTGAAAAGTTAAAAGGTATTGCGGATAAATTTCTGGCGGTTAAAGATTTATCTGCCGTTACTTCTGACGGCCGGATCATTGTAATTAATGCGAATATTGAATTTCCGGATGAAGTACCTAGCGTCAAGTTGCACGGGGGTTTGGGGATCGGATTATATCGAACTGAATTTTTTTATATGAATCGCAAGGATTCTCCTACGGAAGATGAGCATTACCAGGCGTATAAGTATGTGGCGGAAGAGATGAATCCGCATTCGGTAGTCATTCGCACTTTGGATATTGGTGGGGATAAATTCTTATCGCAATTTAAAATTCCGCATGAAATGCAGCCGTTTTTAGGGTGGAGGGCGATTAGATTTTGTTTAGCGCGTCCGGACATATTTAAATTGCAGTTACGTGCTATTTTAAGGGCTTCGGCGCATGGAAATCTTAAGCTGATGTATCCGATGATCTCCGGAGTGGAAGAATTACGGCAGGCAAATTTTTTACTCAATGAAGCTAAAGAAGAGCTCAGGCAGAAGGGTTTAAATTTTAATGACAAAATTGAGGTGGGGGTGATGGTCGAGGTTCCCTCAGCAGCGATGACTGCGGATATTTTAGCTCGTGAAGCAGATTTTTTTAGCATTGGGACAAATGATTTAATTCAATATTCTTTGGCGGTTGACCGGAGCAATGAAAAAGTTGCTTATCTATATGATCCGGCGCATCCGGCAATTTTAAGATTAGTAAAGAGTATTATCGATGCTGCGCATCAGGCTAATATTAAGGTGGCTATGTGCGGAGAGATGGCCGGGGAACCGTCTTTGGCGCTTATTCTTTTGGGTTTAGGTTTAGATGAATTTAGCTTACCGCCGCAGGTGATTCCGGAATTAAAATATATAATTCGTGCCGTAGGTTTTAAGGCTGCCCAGGAGTTAGCCGCCAGAGCCATGCAGTTGGCCACTGGCAAAGAGGTTGAAGAATTTTCGCAAAATAGGTTAGCGGAGATTTTAAAATAAAATGAAAGCATTAATATTGGCGGCCGGTTATGCTACTCGGCTTTATCCTTTAACCAAGAAATATCCTAAGCCACTTTTGGAGGTAAAGGGTCGGCCGATTATCAATTATATTATTGACCAGTTAAATGCCTCAAGCGGCATTCAGGAGATTTATGTTGTAACCAATAGTAAGTTTATGCCAGATTTTAGAAAATGGGTTAAAACCGTAAAGTCGTCTAAAAAAATAACTTTAGTTAATGATCTGACTAAAAATAATCAGGACAGATTAGGTGCGATTGGAGATATACAATTTGTAATTAAAAATAAAAAAATTCATGATGATCTCTTAATTGTCGGTGGTGATAATTTATTTAGCGGTTCTTTGCGGGAATTTCTGGAAGCGGCTAAGAGCAATACTGCTCCGACGAGTTTAGGTTTGTATAGATTAAAGAGCAAGCTTGATGCTCGGCGTTATGGCGTGGTTAAGCTGGATAAATTAAAAAAAGTTGTTAGTTTTCAGGAGAAGCCTAAGCATCCAAATTCAAATTTGGTAGCGATGTGTTTGTATTATATATCAAAAAATCATTTAAATTTAATTAACGTTTATATGCAGGAAGTAAAATTAAAGGCCGATGCCACAGGTAGTTACATTGCTTGGCTGAAAGATAAAGTGGATGTTTATGGGTATGTATTTAGTGGTTCTTGGTTTGATATCGGTGATTATAAGTATTTAAACACGGCAAAAGAAAAATTTGCCTAATAATCTTCCCCTCGCTGGAGCTCGGGGTCATTTTTCCCCAAGCGCCAGAGGCTGGGGAGAAATGAGGAGGAGTTATGTCTGTGCAGAAACATTATTTTACATCAGAGTCGGTAACTGAAGGTCATCCGGATAAGCTTTGTGATCAAATTTCCGACGGGGTTTTAGATGCTTGCTTGAAAAATGATATTTATTCGCGTGTTGCCTGCGAGACCTATGTGACCATGGGGCTTTTGATTGTGGGTGGAGAGATAACTACGCGTAAATTTATTGATGTTCATGAAATAAGCAGGAAAATAATCCAAGAAATTGGTTATGATCATCCCAAGTATGGTTTTGATTTTCATACTTGCGCTATTCTCAATGCGATTCATGCTCAGTCTCCGGATATCTCACAAGGAGTGGATACCGGCGGAGCGGGTGATCAAGGGTTAATGTTTGGTTATGCTTGTAAAGAAACTAAAGAATTAATGCCGCTAGCGATTATGCTGGCGCAGAAACTTTCTATGCGTTTAGCCTTTGTACGTAAGAATAATATTTTAAAATATCTTGGTCCGGATGGTAAAACTCAGGTGACCGTGGAATATGATAATGGAAAACCTGTGCGGGTAGACTCGGTGGTTTTAGCCTCTCAGCATACGGAAGATATTCTAGATAAAAGCGGCAAACGGATTACAGAAAAAGCGCGTCGTGAAATTATTCGCGAAGTGGCCGGCCCGATTTTAAAAGGCTGGGTCGATAAAGATACTAAATATTTTGTTAATCAGACCGGAAAATTTGTGATTGGCGGTCCGCAGTCAGATACTGGGATGACCGGAAGGAAGATTATTGTGGACACTTATGGCGGAGCAGTGGCTCACGGAGGCGGTGCATTCAGCGGGAAAGATCCGACGAAGGTCGATCGCTCGGCGGCTTATATGTGTCGTTATATTGCCAAGAATATTGTGGCTGCCGGCTTAGCACAGAAATGTCTTGTGCAGTTGGCTTATGTTATTGGAAAAGCGGATCCTTTAAGCGTAATGATAAAAACTGAAGGCACCGGCGTTATTTCCGAGGAAAGTTTGGTGAAGTTAGTTAGACAGAATTTCGAACTTGCACCTAAAGGGATTATTGAATCCTTAAATTTACGTCGGCCGATTTATAGAAAGACTGCAAGTTACGGGCATTTTGGCCGGCCGGAACCGGAATTTACATGGGAGAAGACAGATAAAGCTCAAACACTTAAACAACAAGCCAGTCGTTTATAACCAGGAGAGGCAAAAGATGAATTATGATATTAAGGATATAAAGCTAGCTAAAAAGGGCGCTTTAAGAATTGAATGGGCTGCAAAAAACATGCCCGTGCTTGGCTTGATTAAAAAGAGATTTATTCAAGAAAAGCCTCTGCGAGGTTTAAAGATTGCCTGTTGTTTGCATGTCACTACGGAAACTGCGGTGTTAGGAGACGTTTTAAAATCCGGCGGTGCAGATGTTTATATCTGCGCGTCGAATCCTCTTTCTACCCAGGATGATGTGGCTGCCTCTTTGGTTAAAGATTTAAAAGTAGGTGTTTTTGCGATTAAGGGCGAAAATACTAAGACTTATTATGCGCATATGAAATCGGCATTAGCGGTTAAGCCGGATATCACTATGGATGATGGCGCGGATTTGGTAAGCACGATCCATCAGCGTCCGGCGAGCGAGCATGCTAATATTATTGGCGGCACCGAAGAAACCACCACTGGAGTAATTCGTTTACGGGCTTTGGCCCTAGAGGGTAAATTGCGTTATCCGATCATTGCGGTTAATGATGCGTTAACTAAGCATCTTTTTGATAATCGTTATGGCACTGGTCAATCTACTTTAGACGGGATTATTCGTTCGACGAATAAATTAATTGCCGGATCAAATTTTGTTGTTTCCGGTTATGGTTGGTGTGGTAAAGGAACCGCGATGCGCGCCAAGGGAATGGGGGCTAAAGTTGTGGTTATTGAAGTTGACCCTTTGCGAGCGCTAGAGGCAACCATGGATGGATTTGAGGTTATGCCGATTAAGGCGGCCGCTAAAATTGGCGATATTTTTGTGACGGTAACCGGAGATATTAATGTTATCCGTCGGGAACATTTTAAAACAATGAAGGATGGAGCAATTGTGGCTAACTCCGGGCATTTTAATGTTGAGATTGACATCCCAGGTTTAGAGAAAGAAGCAAAATCAAAAAGATCAACTCGGGATTTTGTGGAGGAGTACACTTTAAGAAACGGGCACAGAATATATGTATTAGGAGAAGGCCGTTTGATTAATTTGGCGGCTGCCGAAGGACATCCGGCAAGCGTGATGGATATGTCTTTTGCTAATCAGGCATATTCCGCCGAATATATGGCCAAGAATTATCGTAAATTACAAAAGCAGGTTTATACAGTTCCGGAAGATATCGATAAAAATATTGCCCGACTTAAGCTTGCTTCTATGGGGATTAAGATCGATGTGCTTACCGCAGAACAGAAGAAATATCTGGCGAGCTGGGAGATGGGAACATAAAGGAGGAAAGCTATGAGAAAATTTATTTTCTTATTGGTAGTTTTATTTTCTACGAGTATTTATTCTTTTGCTCAAGACATTGTTGCCGATTCCAAGATTAATCAGGTTACGGTTTATACTCAAGGAGCTTTGATTAATCGTCTGGCTACTTTTAAATTAACTGAAGGCACGCAAAAGATCGTTTTCCCGGATATTATTCCTCAGATTGACGAAAATTCTTTGCGCGTATCGGGTGAGGGTAGCGCAGAAGTAAAAATTTTGGGTGCGGCTTTTAAAAAAGAATTTTTAAAAGAGTCTTCAAGCGAAAAAGTTAAACAACTCCAAGAGGAAATTCAGCAGGTTAGTGACGACATAAATAAATTGAATAACACCAGGTTAGTTTTGCAAGATAAGAAGGCATTTCTAGATTCTGTGAGATTATTTTCTAATGGTCAGTTGCCTAAAGAGCTGGTGACTAAAATGCCGCAGGCCTCGGAATTAGAGAATACGCTTAAATTTCTGGATCTAAAGCTGCGTGATAATTACAAAGAGATTGTGGATACAGAGCTAGCGATCAGGGAAGCTCAGAAAAAAATTGACGTGTTAAATCGGGAATTAAATAATATCGCCGGGTTTGACCGGAAGCAGAAAATTTCGATTGTGGTGGATCTAGAAGTGGTGAAATCCGGAAATTTGGATCTAAAAGTAGCCTATCGAGTGGCGGGTGCAAATTGGTATCCGATTTATGATGCGCGCGCGGATTTTGAAAAATCTGCGGTGGAGTTAATATCTTTTGGGATGGTTAAACAGTCTAGCGGAGATGAGTGGAAAGATGTGGTGATGCTGCTTTCTACAGCGGCCGTGAATGTCTCCGGAAGCATGCCGGAAGTGGAATCTTGGTTTATTCGTCCGTATGAGCCCAGAAGAGTATATGATGCGGAAGCGACAGATTATTATGATAAAGACGATAAAACTCTTTCGGGAATGGCAATGGGGAGTGTAAGAAAAAGTCAGATGCCAGCTGCTTCGCTAATGGCACATGAAGAAGTAGCTAAAACAAAAGCTGTGTATAATTATGCTCAGTCAGAGTCAAAAGGCGTATCTTTGGTTTATAAACTTCCTCGGTTGGCAACATTAAAAACTGATGGATCCGAATATAAGTTACCGATTTCTTCTCAAGCGCTTAAAGGTAATTTTGAATATTCAGCGTATCCTCGTCTGTCTTCTTACGCTTATTTAGTGAGTAAGGTTACCAATGCCAAAGATCAGCAGCTTTTAGGGGGCAGGGTAAATATATTTTTGGAAGGCGATTTTGTCGGTCAAGGTCATATAAAAACCATTGGTCCGAATGAGGAGTTTGATTTATATTTAGGGGTCGATGAAAATGTGAAGATTAAGCGTGAACAGTTGGAGAAGAAAGTGGATGACGTGTTTATTGCTAATATCCCTTCACCTAATCGTAAAGTAACTTATAAGTTTAAAATGACCGTTGAAAATTATAAGAATAAAAAGATTAAAGTAACTTTGTTTGAGGCGATGCCGATATCGGAGAATGAAAAGATAAAGGTAAATATTGCAAATGTTAGTTTGATACCTAAAGATAAAGAATGGAAAAATAAAAAAGGTATTTGGCGTTGGGAGTTTGAACTTGAGCCAAAAGCTAAGCAGGAGATCTTTTATAATTATAGCGTGGAGTGTCCGCGCGAGATGAATATTGAAGGATTAGAATAAAATTATGAAGAAAATTGCAGTATTAACTACCGGAGGTGATGCCCCGGGTATGAATCCGGCGATTCGCTCGGTCGTGCGTTATGGGATTAACCAAAAATTAGAAGTAATGGGGGTATTCCGGGGCTGGTGGGGTTTGATTAATGAGGAGTTAAAGAATTTAGATGCGCGTTCTGTTTCTGGAATTATTGGCCAGGGAGGCACGATTCTGAAGACGGCGCGTTGTCCGGAGTTTAAGACCGAGGAAGGGCAGAACCGGGCGTATCAGACGATTAAACAATATAATATTGATGGTTTGATTGTTATCGGTGGTAATGGTTCTTTTGCCGCTGCGCATGGTTTTTATAAAAAATATAATGTTCCTTGCATAGGCGTGGCGGCTTCCATCGATAATGATGTTAATGGCATAGATTATACTATCGGGACAGATACGGCGGTAAACACGGCGCTGGACGCGATTGATAAGATTCGTGATACGGCTACCAGTATGGAGCGAATTTTTGTTGTGGAGGTAATGGGAAGGGAGTCCGGATTTATCGCTTTAACGGTTGCTTTGGCCGGAGGATGTGAGGATGTAATTATTCCGGAAAAAGAAATTAATCTGGATGCTATCTGTCATGATATTGTCCATGGTAATTTGATCGGAAAGATGAGTTGGATTATTGTCATTGCTGAAGGCGCTGGGAAAGCCGCGGATATCGCTAATAAAATTACGGAGATTACGGGATTAGAAACACGTGCCGTAGTTTTAGGCCATGTGCAAAGGGGCGGTAGTCCAACTGCGGTTAGCCGTGATTTGGCGATCAATCTTGGCAAGATTGCCATTGATTGTTTGATTGCTGGCAAAACGGATATCGCCGTGGGCTTAGCTTGTGGTAAGATTGTGGAAGTTCCTTTTGAAGTGGCCATACAAAAAAAAGAATTAAAGATTGATAATTTTTATAAATTAATCAAAACGTTAACTTAAGTAGGCTGGTTTAATTTTATTTAATTATAAAAAGGGGGATGATTAGAAATGGGAAGAAAGCCGTTGGAAATTGATAAAATCGTAATGGATCTGGTTTTAACTAATGATGTAGTTTCAAAAAAGAAATTAGCAAAAAAAATTCTGGATATTGCTTATAAAAAAGGGATATATCCGTCAAGTATTCATGAGCTTTACATTGCTCGTGGAAAGGGTGAATTTAGCGGCTTTACTGTGCCGGCGATGAACCTACGCAGCATGACTTACGATTTAGCGCGCGCCGTTTTTAGAACTGCTAAGAAAAATAATTCTGGGGCATTTATATTTGAGATCGCTAAATCTGAGATGGGTTATACTGCTCAGCCTCCGGTGGAGTATACCGCGGTAATTTTAGCGGCAGCAATTAAGGAGAATTATGTCGGACCGGTATTTATTCAGGCGGATCATTGTCAGGTGAATATTAAAAAGTTTCAGGAAAATCCGGATAAGGAACTGGGAGCTTTGCAGGAGATGATTGCCGATAGCATTACGGAAGGTTTCTATAATATTGATATTGATTCATCGACGCTGGTAGATCTATCTAAAAAAGATATTAAAAAACAGCAGAAGGATAACTTCCAGGTATGTGCAAAACTAACGCAATTTATTCGTCGGATTGAGCCAAAAGGGGTTACGGTTTCTGTAGGCGGAGAGATCGGTGAAGTAGGACATCAAAATTCAAATGTTGAAGATTTGCGCGCATTTATGGAAGGGTATAAAGAAAGGTTGCGCAAAGGACTCGTTGGCATAAGCAAAATTTCAGTTCAGACAGGGACCTCTCATGGTGGAGTAGTTAAGTCGGATGGCTCGATGGCTGAGGTTAAGCTTGATTTTGGTACGCTGAATACTCTTTCGGGGATGGCGCAGAAGGAATTCGGTATTGGTGGGGCAGTGCAGCACGGCGCTTCCACCTTACCGGAGGAGATGTTCCATAAATTTCCGGAAAATAATACCCTGGAAGTACATTTAGCCACCGGATTTCAAAATATGATGTTTGACAGTAAATATTTTCCGGCGGATTTAAAAAGTAAAATTTATGATTGGTTAAAGATTAATGCGGCGAGCGAGCGCAAAGAAGGTGAATCGGAAGAGCAGTTTTTTTATAAAGCGCGAAAAAAAGCATTGGGACCTTTTAAAAAAGATATTATGTCGCTTTCGCAAGATGTGCGCGATAAGATTGCTGGAGAGATTGAAGGAAAGTTCGATTTTCTTTTTAAGCAGTTAAACGCTGTTAATAATCGAGCGCTGGTTGATAAATATGTTACTTTAAAAAGAGTGATTACCCGTAAACGTCAGGATGCTGCGGCGATAGTGCATGACGGAGAAGGCGCAGACTAGCTTAGTTGGTAATAGTTAACCTATAGAGTATAGGGAGGATTTTAAATGAGATCCGATACAATTAAAAAAGGTTTAGATCGAGTGCCGCATCGGGCACTTCTGCATGCTACTGGTCTATCAAGAAATGATTTAAAACGTCCATTTATCGGAGTAGCCACATCTTTTACGGATCTTATCCCGGGTCATGTGGGGATGCGTGATTTAGAAAGATTTATTGAACGCGGGGTTTGTTATGGCGGAGGCGTGCCGTTTTTATTTGGCGTACCGGGTATTTGCGACGGTATGGCGATGGGGCATTTAGGAATGTGTTATCCTTTAGCTTTACGCGAATTGGTTGCCGATATTATTGAAACTGTAGCGAATGCGCATCAATTAGACGGAATCATTTGTTTAACTAATTGCGATAAGATTACTCCGGGCATGTTAATGGGGCTAGCGCGCATAAATATTCCGGCAATTGTGGTTACCGCTGGGCCGATGCTTTCCGGTAGATTTAATAAAAGGAAATTAGCTTTTGTACATGATACATTTGAAGGCATGGCCAGGGCCAAGAAAGGTGATATTTCAGGCGAGGAACTTTCATGTCTAGAGATGGAAGCTTGTCCTGGACAAGGTTCATGCCAGGGTTTATATACGGCCAATACCATGGCCTGTTTGACGGAAACCATGGGGATGTCTATTCCCGGGTGTGGCACGGCACTTGCCGGATCGGCTAAAAAGCGTCGGATTGCCCAAGCTAGCGGAGAGCGGATTGTAGAGTTAGTCAAACAGCAGATCAAACCGCGCGATATTATCACGGCGAAATCTTTAGAGAATGCCATTGTGGTGGATATGGCATTAGGCGGCTCGAGTAACACGGTTCTGCATTTGATGAGCATTGCACATGAAGCAGGCGTAGATTTGAATTTAAAGACCTTCGATAGGATTAGTAAGACGGTGCCGCATATTACTAATATCGAGCCAGCGGGTGAGCATTTTATGGAAGATATCGAATATGCCGGTGGGATACCTGCGGTATTAAAAAGATTAAAATCTAAATTAAATAATACTTTAAATGCAAGTGGCCAGAAAATATTTGAAATTGCGGATAAAGCTAATATTTCTGATGAAGAGGTGATTCGTCCGTTAAATAAAGCGTATCATGCACAAGGCGGGATTGCGGTTTTGTATGGCAATCTTGCGCCGCAGGGTGCGGTGGTGAAACAGTCTGGCGTCTCTGGGAAAATGATGAAGTTCACCGGTCGGGCTCGGGTGTTTAATCGCGAGGAAGATGCGATGCATGCGATTATGAGCAATCAGATTAAAAAAGGCGATTGTGTGGTTATTCGTTATGAAGGTCCTGCCGGCGGTCCGGGGATGCGTGAGATGTTGGCACCGACTGCCGCAATTGTGGGTTTAGGCTTAGAGGATTCTGTGGCCTTGATTACCGATGGACGTTTTTCAGGGGGAACTAAAGGCCCCTGTATCGGTCATGTTTCTCCGGAGGCTTCCGCCGGTGGCCCGATTGCAATTATTAAAGATAATGATACAATTATGATTGATATCCCAAATCGTAAATTAGAAATTAAATTAAGTAAAGCCGAGATCGAAAAAAGATTTAAGCATTGGAAAAGCGTAGAACCTAAAATTAAAACGGGATATTTATCGCGTTATTCTAGGTTAGTTAGTTCAGCAGATAAGGGAGCAATATTAATTTAAGATGATTGGTGCCAGGATATTATTAGAATCATTAAAAAAAGCCGGCGTTAAGATAATTTTCGGTTATCCTGGAGGCCAGGTTTTGCCTATTTTTGATCAGCTTTATGACTTTGATATTAAACTTATTTTAGTGCGTCATGAGCAAGGTGCGGCGCATGCTGCCGATGGATTTTCTCGGGCTACCGGTAAAGTCGGGGTTTGTTTAGCCACTAGCGGTCCGGGGGCAACGAATTTAGTTACTGGAATTGCCACTGCTTATATGGATTCTATTCCGATGGTGGCGATTACCGGTCAGGTCGGTACACATTTAATCGGTAATGATGCTTTTCAAGAAGCGGATGTTACCGGGATTACCCGTCCGATTACTAAACATAATTTTTTAGTTAAAGATGTAAAAGATTTAGCACGTACGATTGCGGAGGCGTTTTATATTGCTTCCAGTGGTCGTCCTGGGCCGGTGTTAATTGATATTCCTTTGGATGTGCAGCGAGCAGATACAGAATTTATCTGGCCGGAAAAGGTGAATATCCGGAGCTATCAGCCGACTTATTCCGGGCACCCCGGACAGATTAAAAAAGCGGCAAAATTAATCTCTAGCAGTAAAAAACCAGTTATTTATGCTGGCGGCGGAGTGATTACTTCCGGGGCACATTTGGAATTAAAAGAATTAGCCCAGAAAATACAGGCTCCGGTTACTACTACTTTTATGGGGCTGGGTGGTTTTTGTGGCACGCATAAATTATTTTTAGGGATGTTGGGTATGCATGGCACAGCATACGCCAATCACGCGGTGATGGAAGCGGATTTAATTATTGCCGTGGGTGCGCGTTTTGATGATCGAGTTACCGGGAGGTTGGATGATTTTGCGCCGGGGGCAAAAGTTATTCATATTGATATTGACCCTTCTAGTATCAGTAAGAATGTGCGCGTAGATGTTCCGGTAGTCGGAGATGCTAAAAATATTCTTAAGCAGTTGATTGGTGAAATTAAGCAACTTCCGGATACGGCCGCTTGGCTTAAGACGGTAGAGGCTTGGAAAAATAAACATCCGTTAACCTATAAGGATGATTCTGCGATGCTTAAACCGCAGTATATACTCCAGGAGCTTATGAAACTGACCAAGGGGGAAGCGATAATTTGTACGGAGGTCGGCCAAAGCCAGATGTGGGCATGTCAATGGTATCAATATTTAACACCGCGCACGTTTATTTCTAGCGGCGGATTGGGCACGATGGGGTTTGGGTTTCCGGCAGCGATGGGAGCAAAGATAGGTTTTCCTAAAAAAGAAGTTTTTAATATTGCCGGGGATGGTTCGATTCAGATGAATATTCAGGAGCTGGCTACTTGTGTGGCGAATAAAATTAATGTAAAGGTTTTAATATTTAATAATGGCTTTTTAGGCATGGTCAGACAGTGGCAGGAGTTGTTTTATAAGAAACGTTATTCTTATACTCCGATTAGTAGTCCTGATTATGTTTTGCTGGCGCAAAGTTATGGAGCGGTGGGGATGCGAGTAACTAAGAAATCGCAGGTGCGCGCGGCATTGCAAAAAGCAATTAAGACTCAGAATACCGTTTTAATAGATTTTCGTATTGAGCCGGAAGAGAATGTTTATCCGATGGTTCCCTCCGGACAAGCGATTAATAAAATGATTGAAGGATTAGCCTAATGCGTCATACGATATCTGTGTTAGTAGAAAATAAATTCGGAGTTTTAGCGCGGGTGGCCGGGTTGTTTAGCGCGCGAGGTTATAATATCGCTTCTTTAGCCGTTTCAGAGACATTGGATCCGACAATTTCGTACATGACGATTGTTGTGGAGGCTCAGAATGAAAAGATTTTGGAGCAGATTACTAAGCAACTAAATAAATTGATTGATGTGATTACTGTGACGGATTTTACCAAAAAAGAGCATATCGATCGAGAATTGGTTTTAGTTAAAGTTAATTGCTTAGCTAAAGATAAGTCGTCGTTGGAGGGGGTATTTAACAAATTTGTGGGAAAGATTATTCAGGCTAAAGAGAGCACTGCGATTATTGAGGCGATTGGCGATCAAGAACAGATAAAAGCGCTTTTAGGGGCTTTAGATAAGTTCGGAGTAATCGAGTTGGTCAGAACGGGGAAATTAGCAATTAGTAATTAGAAAATAAGAAAGGGGAAATAAGCAATGGCTAAGATTTATTATGATCGTGATGCGGATTTAAATTTGTTAAAAGATAAAACGGTGGCAATTATTGGTTACGGAATTCAGGGTCGTGGTCAGTCATTATGTCTGCGTGATTCCGGGGTAAGAGTGGTTGTTTCTGAAATGCCGGGAACGGTCAATTTTGAGTTAGCTAAAAATGATGGGTTTACGCCGGTGAGCGCTGCGGAAGCAGCAAAAGCTGCGGATATTATTCAGATTCTTACTCAGGATCATGCGCAGGCTAAAGTTTATCAAGAGGCGATCAAGCCGAATTTAAAAAAAGGTAAAGCACTTTGTTTTTCTCATGGTTTTAATATTCGTTTTAAACAGATTAAGCCTCCTAAGAATGTAGATGTATTTATGGTGGCGCCTAAAGGTCCGGGAGCTTTGGTGAGAAAAATGTATGAAGAGGGTAAGGGCGTGCCGGCATTAGTTGCCATTTATCAGGATGCTAGCGGTCAGGCCAAAGATTTAGCGCTAGCTTATGCTAAGGGGCTGAAAGCGACCACTGCCGGTGTGATTGAAACTACTTTTGATGAGGAGACCGAAACCGATCTTTTCGGCGAACAGGCCGTGCTTTGTGGTGGGGTGAGCGAGTTGATTAAAGCGGGTTTTGATACGTTAATCGATGCCGGTTATCAGCCGGAGATTGCTTATTTTGAGGTTTTGCACGAGTTAAAGTTAATTACGGATTTGATTCAGGAGCGAGGAATTTCCGGAATGCGCAAAGGAGTTTCTAATACTGCCTGTTATGGCGATTTGACGCGGGGTCCCAGACTGATTACGCAAAAAACGCGTAAGGAGATGCAGAAGATTCTCAAGGAAATTAAAACCGGAAAATTTGCTCGGGAATGGATTAAAGAAAATGAAACCGGGCGTAAGAATTTTGATAGCTTAATGAAAGCCGGGGAAGATCACTTAATTGAGAAGGTGGGTAAGCAATTAAGAGAGATGATGCCCTGGATGAAGAAGTAAAAATTCTAAATAACAATTTACAATTATGGAGTAGGTGAAGAAGTGGAAAAGATAATTATATTTGATACAACTTTACGCGATGGCGAGCAGGCTCCCGGTGCGTCTTTAAATCCACAGCAAAAGCTGGAAGTTGCTTATCAATTGGAGAAATTGGGAGTAGATGTAATTGAGGCAGGTTTTCCGATTGCTTCGGCAGGTGATTTTCAGGCGGTTAAAGAGATCTCCCGTAAAATTAAGCAGAGTGCGATCTGTGGTTTGGCGCGTTGTTTGAAACCGGATATTACTGCTGCACATAATGCTTTAAGGGCTGCTAAGCATCCGCGCATACATTTATTTCTGGCGACTTCCAAGATTCATCTTAAGTATAAATTTAAAAAGGCCGAGGAAGAGATTTTGGCTTTAGCCACATCTGCTGTTCGCCAAGCGCGTAAACTTTGTCGGGATATTGAATTCTCTCCAGAAGACGCAACGCGCAGCGATCGAGAATTTATATATCGAGTGGTGGAAGCGGCGATTAATCAAGGGGCCTCGACAATTAATATTCCGGATACCGTAGGTTACAGTTATCCACAAGAGATCTATTCATTAATTACGGATATTCGAAATAATGTTTCAAATATTGAGAAAGCCGTGATCGCCATTCATTGTCATGATGATTTAGGATTATCTACAGCTAATTCTTTATCTGCGGTATTAGCCGGGGCACGGCAGGTGCATTGTACGGTTAACGGCATCGGTGAACGGGCAGGCAACGCTTCTTTAGAAGAGGTGGTTATGGCGTTAAAAACCCGTAAAGATGTGTTCGGTGATTTTTTTACCCAGATTAATACTAAAGAGATCTATCGCACATCGCGATTGGTGAGTAATTTAACGGATTTTGTGGTTCCTCCGAATAAAGCCATTGTGGGAAGAAATGCTTTTCGTCATGAATCCGGTATTCATCAGGACGCGATATTAAAAAAGCGCTCGACCTATGAGATTATGGATCCTCATGATGTCGGGATATCGAGCAGTCAGTTAGTTTTGGGTAAGCATTCTGGAAGGCATGCTTTTAGTGATCGACTTAAACACATGGGTTTTAATCTTGATGATCATAAAATTAATCAGGCTTTTATACGTTTCAAGGATATGGCGGATAAAAAGAAGGATATCTATGATGATGATCTAAGGATTATTGTGGAGGATGAGATTCGGGTGATTCGTCCAGTTTGGAAATTAGAAAGTTTTGAAGTTTCTTCAGGTACTAAAATTAAGCCGAAGGCGGTGGTGACTTTGGACAAAAAGAATAAACTTTTAACTGCCTCCTCTGGTGGCGATGGCCCGGTGGATGCCTGTTTTAAAGCTCTAGATAAGATTACTAAACTTAAAGCTAAACTTGAAGATTTCCGTTTGGAGGCGGTTACTTCCGGCAAGGATGCTTTAGGCCAGGTGAGTCTTAAATTATATACGCGCGGAGTAGTGGTTAGCGGGCGTGGTTCAAGTACGGACATTGTCGAGGCAGCGATTAAAGCATATCTTGATGCGGTGAATAAACTAGAAAATAAATGACCTTAAAGCCGAAACTTTATGGTTTATTAGGTTTTCCTATCCAGCACAGTCTTTCTCCCTGTATGCACAATGCGGCATTTTCCGCATTAAAAATAAAAGCCAAATATAGATTATTTGAATCGAAACCTGATCAGTTTAAAACTTTTTTGGATAGCTTGATTAAGAATAAGATTAGTGGTTTTAATGTTACTTATCCTTATAAAGAAGTTATCTTAGATTATTTGCAAAGTAAGAATTCGGCAGTTAATCAGATTGGTGCAGCGAATACTGTTTTGGTAGACAAATTTGGCAAGTTGAGTGGGTTTAATACGGATTATTTGGGATTTACTTGGCAGCTTAAGGAATTGAAGCTCAAGCCTAAAAAGGTAGCAATTATTGGTGCCGGGGGAGCAGCGAAAGCAGTTTGTTTCGCTCTGGCCAAGATGAAAGTTTCGCAATTGTGTATTTATGATTTGGATAGTTTTAAGTCGCTAAGTCTTTTTAGAAAACTGAATTCTTATTTTACCGAAATAAAATTTGATGTTGCTACGCGAATTGAAGATTTAAAAATTCAAGACGTGGATTTATTGATCAATGCCACTCCGATTGGAATGCATCCACACGACGGCTGTTTGGTTAATGAGCAGTGGTTGCATCCGGGACTTTTTGTTTATGATCTGATTTATAATCCCGGGGAAACAAAATTAATTAGTTTAGCTAAAAAACATGGGTTAGGCCATGCTAATGGCCTAGGGATGCTTTTGTACCAGGGGGTTTTTGCTTTTGAAAAATTTACGGGTAAAAAAGCGCCGGTTAAGGCTATGCAAGAAGCATTGCTAAAAGGAGAAAAGCGATGATTGCCAAAATGATTGTTTTTATTTTCGGTTCTTTAGTGGGTAGTTTTTTAAACGTCTGTATTCATCGTATGCCTAAAGGCGAATCGATAGTTTGGCCGCGTTCACACTGTCCGAAATGTCAGAAGAGAATACCCGGCTATGACAATATTCCTTTTATCAGCTTTTTGCTATTGGGAGGTAAGTGTCGATTCTGTCATGAAAAAATTTCTTTACGCTATCCTTTGGTGGAGCTAACTACTGCCCTTTTGATGGTGGCGCTTTTTCAGAAGTTTGGTTTACATTATGAATTCTTTTTGTCGATGGTTATGCTTTGGTGTTTAATTATTGCGACTTTTGTGGATATTCGGCATCGAATTATTCCTGATGAGGTATCAGTGGGTGGCCTGATTATCGGTTTTATCATGGTTTCGGTAACCGGCTTTACTTTGAGTCCCTTAAGGTTTACTTTCTTTCCGATGGCCAGATCAGCATTGGGTATAATTGCCGGCGGGGGGATTATTTATTTGACCGGGGTGCTTTTTGATCTGGTTTATTTTAAATTACTTAAGCGTCCGGCGATTAATGGAGAGACCGAATCCATGGGTGGGGGGGATGTAAAGCTACTGGCGATGATTGGTGCGTTTATGGGTTGGCCGATGGCGGTGTTAACCTTTTTTCTGGCACCGTTTTTGGGGATTGTGATTGGGATTGTAAATTTGGTGACTAAAAAAGATCACACTATTCCTTATGGGCCATTTCTTTCTATGGCGGCTTTGTTGAGTTTGTTTTGGGGAGATAAAATTTTATTATTTTTTCTACCCATAAGATAATTAAAATATGTCTGAATTAAATCTAGAAGATTATCTTTCTAAAACTATCGCTTATGATAATTGGAAAAATGTCGGTTTTAAAAAGCGTGCCGGCGTATTAATCCCGTTGTTTACTGTGCATTCAAAAAATAGTTATGGGGTAGGTGATCTGGGTGATTTAAAACTGGTTATTGATTGGGCGAAATCAACTGCTAATTCGATTATCCAGCTATTGCCGATGAATGAAGTTGGTGGATTGTTTTGCCCCTATGATGCTTTAAGTTCATTTGCTCTTGAGCCGGCTTATCTCTGCTTGAAGGATTTTCCTGAAATTTCTGCTGAAAGATTTAACTCTGCTTCTTCTGATTCTAGCCATGTAGATTACGCATTAAAAAAAGAAAAGTTACAGTTGCTTTGGGATGTTTATTTGAAAGCAGATTTGACAGATGCTTTTGATTTTGAAGAATTCCAGCGTAAGCAGGCTTATTGGCTGCTTGATTTTGCTCTTTTTAAGGTGCTAAAGGAGTTTCATCAAGACAAACCTTGGTATGAGTGGGATCAAGCTTTTAAAGATCGCCAGCCGGAAGCGTTACGGCGGTTTCAGCAGGATAATATTGAGAAGATTACTTTTGTGATGTGGTTGCAATGGGTTCTTTTTAAGCAGTTTAAAGAGGCTAGCGTTTATGCGGCTAAAAATAATATTTTTATCAAAGGCGATTTACCGGTTTTAGTTTCTCGGGATAGCGCAGATGTCTGGAGCCATTTAGAATTTTTTAAGTTAGATTTTGCTGCGGGAGCTCCGCCGGATATGTATGCTGCTTTAGGGCAGCGCTGGGGGATGCCGACTTATAATTGGGAGGCAATTGCCCGGGATGATTATCGTTACGTAAAAGAAAAATTAAAGTATGCGCAGGAGTTTTATAGCATTTTAAGGATTGATCATGTGGTGGGGCTTTTTCGTATTTGGAGTATACCTTATCAGGATCTCCCCGATCATCAGGGAATCAACGGAGTTTTTGATCCACTTGATGAGCAGCTTTGGGACGAGCATGGTCGAAAGATTTTAAGTGTTTTAGTTAAAAACACTAAGATGTTGCTTTGCGCCGAAGACCTGGGTGTAATTCCTAAATGCTGTACGGATGCTTTGCGAGAATTTGGTATTTGCGGCAATGATGTGGCGCGCTGGGTAAAAGATTGGGATAAGCGACATGATTTTCTTATGCCGCAGGAGTATCGGGCCTTAGCCGTAGCGATGCTTTCCACTCATGATACGACTAATTGGAAAGCCTGGTGGCAATTTGAGGCTGGTACGGTGGACGAAGCTCTATTTATTAGAAAATGTAATGAACGTAAAATAGATTTCGCTGAGATAAAGATCAAGCTTTTTGACGTCGATCTTTCTTTTCATGGAAGATTGCGCTGGAAAAAGGAGATAGATGCGGTAGATAAGTTGCTTTGGGAATTAGGTAAAAAAGCAGAAGAAGTGGGTGATTTTATTGAGCTTTATAAAAATACTTTTGGGGAAAAAGAAAAGCTTTGGAAGATCTTAGATTGTCCCGGGATAATCACCCAAGAAGCGACCGCAGAATTATTGACTAAGATGGTTAATTTTGTTTTAAGTTCTCAAGCAATATTTTGTATTAATTCCATTAGAGATTATTTGAGTATGGCGGATATTTTTAAAGGTGATCCTTATCAATATCGGGTTAATGTCCCGGGTACGATTAGTCCAAAAAACTGGTCGCTGCGGCTTCCGATTAGCTTGGAAGATTTACTTGTTCATCCGCTAAATTCGCAAATTTATAAGATGGTTTGTGTTTCGGATAGAGGGATAGAGAGATGAGAAACGTGAGCTTTAGATTTAAACTCAGTGTAGTTTTTATTCTTTTGGTGGTTTGTACGTTAACGGTTACTACTTACTTGGTTTATCAGGTATCTTTAGAACGTCAGAAGGCAGAGCTTAAGGAGAGAATTCTTTGTTTAGCAAAGATATCATCCGCTTTTATTGATGTGGATAAATTAATGCGCATAAAGCCGGAATTGGCGAGTCAAGATACGCAGCTATATAAGGAGATAAAAGTAGTTTTAAATAAGATTAGGCAGACTGATCCATTAATTGATAGCGTATACACAATGGTGCGGTCCGCTAAAAATAATATTTTGGTGTTTATGGTAGATTCCGGAGATAAAAGGGGCTTAAGCGCGCGTTGTTCGGAAGTTTATGATGTCTCTAATTTGCCTCAAATGAAGAATGCTTTTTACGGCCCGGCAGTAGATCAAGGATTAAGTACTGATAAATGGGGTGTATTCCTATCAGGCTATGCCCCGCTTTATGATGCTGAAGGAAAAGCGGTAGCGATTGTGGGTATTGATGTTAAGGCGGAGTCGATTAAGAAGATGCAGTTGTTATTGGCCAAGCGCTTTGCGTTTATTTTTATGATCAGTATAATTCTAGCGTTATTTATCGCCTGGTTTATTGCTCGGAATGTAACTTTGCCATTAAAATTACTGACTTTGGGGGTAAAAGAGGTTGGTCAGGGTAATTTTGATAAAAAGGTAGATTTAAAAACTAATGATGAGTTTGAGCTTTTGGCATCTTCGTTTAATAATATGGTTGATCAGCTGAATAAATGGCATTTAAGGCTTCAGAAATATTACCTAGATACTATTCATGCCCTTGCCCGGGCAATCGAGGTAAAAGATCCGTATACTAAAGGACATTCTGAACGGGTCGCTAAATATGCGGTAGGCTTGGCTAGATATCTGCGCATGCCGGAGAATGAGATAAAGTTGTTGGAGGAGGTTTGTATTTTGCATGATATTGGCAAGATTGGTATTCCCGAAAATATACTTACTAAACTCACGGTGCTTAGTAAAGAAGAGTGGGATTTGGTTAAAACGCATCCGGCAATCGGCGCGGATATTTTAAGTTCGTTGGAATTTTTAAATCCCGGAATTAGCGCTATACTCGGACATCATGAACGACAGGATGGTAAAGGGTATCCATTAGGGCTGACCGGCAAGGGGATACCGGTGTTAACGGCGATACTTTCGATTGCGGATGCTTATGACGCGATGACCTCCGATCGTTCTTATCGTAAAGCCTTTAATCAAGAAGAAGCGATTAAAAGATTACAGGAAGATAAGGGGAAGCAGTTTTCCGCGGAGATTGTTGATGCTTTTGTCCGTTCTCTAAAAAACGCCTAGCTCGCCTTTAGATTTTGGGTATTTCTAATTAATAAAATCAACCGCTAATTAGCTATGGGAATATTAAAAGGTATAGAATTTTGCATTTCAAAACAAGTTGGTAAAGCTATCGCAGATTATGATATGATTTCCGACGGTGATAAGATTGCCGTGGCTGTCTCCGGAGGCAAAGATAGTCTCACTCTGCTTAATATGCTTAGTCAACGCAGGAAATTTGTTCCGATTAAATACAAACTTTTAGCCGTACATGTGGATATGGGGTATCCTTGTCATCATCCCAAGATTCTTGCGGAGTATTTTAAAAAGATTGGGATAGAATATCATATTGAAAAAATTGACATATTAAAAGGTAAAAGTCGCAAAGATATTTCTTGTTTTTGGTGCTCTTGGAATCGCCGGAAAGCGCTTTTTGAGGTAACTAAACGCTTTAATTGTACTAAACTTGCTTTAGGTCACCATAAAGATGATATTATTGAAACAATTTTATTGAATATGTTCTTTAACGGAGAGATTTCCGGAATGAATCCTAAGCAGGAGCTTTTTAAAGGGGCAATCACCATTATTCGTCCACTAGCTTATGTGGATGAGGATTTAATTGTAGAATTGGCTAAGAACTTGGAGTTTCCGCATCATAAATGTAGTTGTCCGAATTCTGTAACGTCAAAGCGTACCAAAATTACGGAAATAATTAAAAAATTGAAAAAAGACTGTCCGGATATAAAGACCAATATTTTTAGAAGCATAAAAAGAATTCGATCGGAATATTTGCTTTAATCGCTAAGTAGCTGGTGGTATAATAAGCCTATGGTCATATTGCTCGCCTTACTTTTTCTTGTCCTTGCGGCATTTATTGTGGTGGTGGTCTTAAAGATCTCTAGCCAGGTTAATGATCGCTTAAATCAGATGAATCAATCTATTCAAGAGGCTAACAAGATCATCGGTCAGAACTTGGGTAATGCTAATTCTGCATTCGGCAATGTTAAAGAACAACTGGGCAAGTTGGAGGAGACCAATAAACAGATTATTGCAATCAGCCGTGATATCTCTAGCCTCCAAGAGCTTTTGCGTGCCCCAAAATTTCGCGGTGCGATGGGAGAAACTTTATTAGAAAATTTGCTTTCTCAGGTTTTGCCGGTGCAACATTATCAGGCGCAGTATCGTTTTAAAAGTGCTGATGTCGTAGATGCGGTTATCCGGCTTGGTGAGCGATTAGTTTCGATCGATGCTAAGTTCAGTTTAGAAAACTTTCAGAAGATGATTGAGTCTACGGATGACCCGGGGAAGGAATCCTTTCGGAAGAAATTTATTCAAGATATAAAGAATCGGATTAATGAGATTGCCGCAAAATATATCTTGCCGGCTGAAAATACTTATGATTTCGCTTTGATGTATATTCCGGCGGAGAATGTTTATTATGAAGTGATTGTTAAAGAAGATATTTTCTCTTATAGCTTGTCAAAGAAAGTTATCCCGGTTTCTCCGAATACTTTATACGCGTATCTGCAGGTAATTTGCTTGGGGTTACGGGGCTTAAAAGTTGAAGAGAATGCTAAGGTGATTTTAAAAAGTTTAGGCGCGCTTTCCATTGATACAGATAAATTTAAAGAAGATTTTAATATTTTAGGTAGCCATCTGGTTAACGCTAAGACTAAATATGAGGATGCGCAAAAGCGTTTTGAGAAGGTCTCTGAGCGCCTGATTAATATTCAGGACACCAAATCGATAGAGTCTTAAACAAAATTAATTATGGTTTTTAATGTTCAGGTTAGCCCACGCGCCAGTCGAAATCGTGTTGAACAGATTCAAAATGTATTGAAGGTTCATTTGACTAAACCGGCTTCCGAAGGCTTGGCGAATGCTCAACTTATCGATTTATTGTGCGGGTATTTCAAAATCAAGAAGTATCAAATAAGTATTAAAAGTGGTAAAAAATCACGTCATAAGTTAGTTCAGATTGATGCCGATATTTAATCCTTTAGAAAAGTTTGGCTTGTCAGATGTGACAGCGGCATTTAGTCGTCGCCAAGATGGAAATATGTCTTTATCTTTTGGTAATACACAGGATTCTTTGGCTAATCGGAAGAGATTTCTTTTGGGCCTTGGGATTGATTATAAAGATTTAGTTTGCGCTAAACAGGTGCATAGCAATCGGATTGAACTGGTAACTAAAATTCATGCAGGTTACGGTGCCTTAGATTATGATTGTTCGGTAGCGGATACGGATGGCTTGATTACTGACCAAAAAAATTTGCCGCTGGCTATTTTAACTGCCGATTGTCTATCAATTTTTATCTATGATCCTGTTCGCCCGGCTATTGCAATTTTACATGCCGGTTGGCGAAGTACTGAAGATAATATTTCATTAGCGGCAGTTAAACGGATGCAAGAAGAATTTGGAACTTTGCCTAAAGATTTGTTGGTTGGTTTTGGTCCGTCGATTAGGTCCTGTTGTTTTGAGGTTGAGAAAGATTTTCAAAGTAATTTTTCTTTCGGTTTGCTTAAGCGGGGCGAGCAGGTGTTTATGGATATTGCGCTAATTAATCAAAGACAGTTGGTTGAGTGCGGGGTAAAAGAAGAAAATGTTTTTGATCCTGCGCTTTGTACATTTTCTGATCAGGATTTTTTTTCATTTCGCAAAGAAGCCCAGGCAGCCGGTAGGATGATTTCGGTATGTATGCTTAGATGATTGCTAAATACACCTTAGAGTTTATTCTGCATGCCAAAGATAGCTCGCCAAAAGTAATTAAAAGTGCGTTGGCGGAGTTTGGCAGTGATTTAGTCGTGAGCGATTGCCAGAAGCAGCAGGAAAGCTGTAATTATAAAGTAAATATGGTTACCGAAGATCCGACTTTAGTTTTTGATCTTTGCTCGCAATTAGGTAGGATTAGGTCGGTTAAGGTACATGAAAGTTGAGTTGGTTTTTAATTTTGATAATTAATGGTCTGGATGTTTTGTTGAATGCTTTAGCGATTCATGATATGATCATAAACATAGGAGATTAATAAAATCTATGTATATTGTTGTTTTGGTTACGGCAAAAACTAAATTAGAGGCGCAAAAGATTGCCGCCAGTTTAGTTAAGCATAAATTAGTCGCTTGTGTCAATATTATCGATAAAATTGATTCCGTATTCTTCTGGGCAGGCAAGATTGATCAAGCTCGGGAATCTTTATTGGTGATTAAGTCTAAAAAAGAGAAGTTATCTAAAATTATTAAATTAGTTAAATCACTGCACAGTTATGAAGTTCCGGAGATTATCGCTCTTCCGATAATTTCCGGAGATGCGCCCTATTTAAGGTGGATTGATGCTGCTCTCCGGTAGCCCGCTGGATTTTATTTTCGCTTTTTTTGGAGGATTATTAGCTAGTTTTACTCCCTGCGTATATCCGCTTCTTCCGATCTCTGCCGGATATATCATCGGTAATGCGCAAAATTCTAGAATTAAAGGTTTTTTATTAAGTTTATTTTATGTCAGTGGTATTGCCATTACCTATTCTTCTCTAGGAATCCTAGCAGTATTAACCGGTAGAATATTTGGGGAATTCAGTGTAAATCCAATAATTAATCTTATCTCTGGAATATTGATCTTAATTTTCGGGATTTCCATGTTTGACTTATTCCATTTTAATTTTACTTTGAATTTAAAACTCCCTGTTCATTGGAAGAGAAGTTATTTTCTAGCTCTTATTTTAGGGCTTGTTTCCGGACTGATGATTTCTCCTTGCCTTACGCCGATTCTAGGGTCAATTTTGACATATTTATCGACCACAAAAAATATATTTTACGGTGGATTTTTGTTGCTTAGTTTTTCATACGGCATGGGTTTGATCTTTATTTTGATTGGCACTTTCGGGGTTAGTCTCACCGGGTTGCCAAAACCAGGTAAATGGATGGTGTTGATTAAGAAAATTTGCGCGGTAGTTATTATTTTAACCGGTTTATATTTTATTATTGCAGCTCTAAGGAGATTTTAATGCGAAATTTTAGAAAATTTAAGACAATTTTATTTTTGACGTTAATTTTTTTAGTTTTTGGTTTTAGTAAATCTGTTTTAGCCGGGGAGATTAAATTAAATGATTTAAATGGCCAAACGGTGAGTCTGGCTAGTTATTCCGGCAGGCCGGTCATTCTTTTCTTTTGGACGACCTGGTGTCCTTATTGCCGTGCGGAATTAAAAATACTAAATCAGCAGTCTTCAATGATGCTCAAAGAAGGAATTGTGGTTATTGGCGTAAATGTTAGTGAATCGCAGCGTAAAGTCCAGAAATTCTTTAAGGGCTATGCGCTTAATTTTAAGATTTTATTAGATCAGGATGGATTATTGGCGGATAAGTATGATTTAATGGGCGTGCCTACCTATGTATTTTTAGATAAAAACCAAGCGGTGATTTCGCAGGCGCACAGTTTACCGAAGGATTATAAGAATTTATTACTTAAGCCGGTATTAAAAAAATGAGTGAATTTTTTAATTTAGTGGAAGAAATTTGTGGCCAGGATAAGCGGTATAAACCGGATGCTTATGAGTTTGTGTTGGAAGGTTTAGGTTTTACACAGAAAAAACTAAAAAAGAATGCTCATCTTAGTGGTGGCGAGCTTGCTTGCGGTCTGCGGGATTATGCGATTAATCAGTATGGGGCTCTGGCGAGTAGAGTTTTATCTTATTGGGGAATAAATCAGACCCGGGATTTTGGCAATATTGTTTATAATATGATTGAAAAGAAGCTTTTATCCAAGACCCCGGAGGATTCCCTACTTGATTTTGATGCGGTTTATGATTTTAAGGCAGTTTTTTCCAATGTTTTAACGGATATTGTTATTGAAGGATTAAAACCTAAGAGATGATTAGTAAAGAGATTATTGCGTTATTGGAATCCAAAGAGTTTATTAGTGTGGCCACCTGTGATTTAGAATCACAGCCTAATGCTGCTCCTAAATTTTTATTAAAGGTAGAGTCCAGCCATATTTATTTGGTAGATTATATTATTGGAAAAACTTTTCGTAATCTTAAGATCAATCCGTGTATTTCACTTTCATTTTTTGATAACAATACCTTGGTGGGGTATCAGATAAACGGTAAGGTCCAGATTATTGATCGAGGACTAGAGTATTCAGCCGCACTCAATGATTTAGCGCGTAAAGAGATTGATTTATCGACGACTAGAATTATTGATGGGGTAATCAAAGGGCAGGCGCATAAGGCTTATGAGTTGACTGCTTCTAAAGAGTTTGTAATTCTAAAGATTAAAGTTGAAGAGATTGTCCAAATGCATCCCAGCGGTCGATTACAGCGGGAGAAGGTATGATGAATTTCAAGGGGTTAGCAACCGGTATTGGCAGCCTTCCTTTGGTTGATCCCCAGATAGCCGTAGATTTAATTTTACGCTATCTTCCGATGACACCTTTTTGGCCGCAGTTACCTAAAAGTAATCTGCGCGAGGGGATGCTGGCGCAGTTTAGTGAAAATCTGCCCGGGCTTAAGTTTGAGGGTGGCGATCTGCATTTTGTTGCTCAGCATAAAGAAAAAGAGCTGGAGTTGTTTTATGACCGACTTATTGCGGGGGATTTAGAACATTTTAAAATTAGTGCGGATTTCGCCCAAGGTTTGCACGCTTTTTATCATCGTCTGGCTGGTATGGATTTATCTAAGCTAGAGTTTATTAAGTGTCAGGTTACCGGTCCGTTTACTTTTTGTTCGGGGATAACCGATGAACAAGGCAAAATTATTTTGCACGATACAGTCTTGATGCAGGCAATGGTTAAAGGCTTAGGCATGAAAGCGCTCTGGCAGCTGGAGTATTTTAAAAAATTTGGCAAAAAGATGATCATGTTTTTTGATGAGCCTTTCTTAACCGGGGTGGGTTCTGCTTATACCACGGTTACTCGCCAGGAGGTGATTGATGTTTACGCTGAGCTTACGGATACATTAAAAGGCCAAGGCAGCTTAATTGGCATACATTGTTGCGGCAATACTGATTGGTCAATGCTTACTGATGCTTTAGGCATAGATATCATTAATTTTGATGCTTTTAATTTTCAGGAGAGATTTGTGCTTTATGCGGATAATCTTAATCGTTTTCTTAAAAGAGGGGGGATTATCTGTTGGGGAATAGTTCCGACAAATGAGTTTAGTGCTGCTCAGGATCCGGAGTTGCTTGCGCAAAAGATCAAATTTGGCTTGGATATTCTGGTCAAGAAGGGAATCAACCGGCAACTTTTGCTGGAAAGGCTGCTGATTAGCCCGGCCTGTGGTTTAGGGACCTTGGATGCCCAGAAAGCAGAAGGAATTTTGAGCTTGCTTAATCAAACTAGCCTGTTTCTTCGTAAAAACCTCTAAAAATAAATCATTTGACAAAATCAACTTAAGTTATATAATCAGTAAATCGCTTTGACAATTTTTACTTGGTTAGTAAAGAGTGTTTATTTAGGAGTATGATGAAAGAAATTAGAATTCATGCCCGCGCCGGTCAGGGGGCAATCACCACCGCGACTTTATTAGGGTTTAGTTATTTTAATGAGGGTAAATTTCCGTATGCTTTCCCTAACTTTGGGGCAGCTAGGATGGGTGCCCCGATGAACGCTTTTGTGCGCGTAGATACGGATCCGGTGCGTTTACGTAGTCAGATTTATGAGCCGAATTATGTAATTATCGTTGATCCTACGTTGATGCGCGGGTTTAACTGTTTCTCCGGGTTAAAAGAAGACGGTATAGCGATTATTAATGGTAAAGAGGATATGGATCTGCCGAAGCTAAAGGCTAAACAGAAGGTTTTTTTAGTTCCGGCTAATGAGATTGCTTTAAGAAATATCGGTCGTCCGTTAGGAAATACGGCTTTAATTGGTGCTTTTGCTGCGGCGACCGGAGAGTTAAAATTGGACAATCTGATTGCGGTGGTCAAGAATCGTTTTAGTGGCAAAGCTCAAGAGGCCAATGTTCAGGCAGTTAAAGAAGGTTTTGAATTTATAAAAAATAAATTAAAGGAATGATATGTTTGGACCATTAACCGTAAAACCATCAGAGAGCAAAGGTGATAAAACCGGTAGCTGGAGAACGCAAGTAAGGCCGCATTATTTACACAAGGATTGTATTGCTTGCCGGATGTGTCTAATTATTTGCCCTGAAGGATGCGTGCATGGTAAAGAGAAGAATGCTTTTTGGTCGGATTATAATTTTTGTAAGGGTTGCGGAATATGTGCGGATATCTGCCCTAAGAAAGATATCGCGATGGTTACCGAAGAATCCAAAGGTGAGGACAAGTGAAAGAATTTGTAGAAGGATCGCACGCTATTGCGCAAATTATTAAGGCCTGTCAGCCAGGGGTAATTTCAGCTTATCCGATAACTCCTCAGACGCATATTGTGGAAGATTTAGCTCAAATTGTTGCTAACGGCGAGCTGAAGGCCCAGTTTGTGAATGTGGAAAGCGAGCATTCTGCGGCGAGTGTAGTTTTAGGTGCTTGCGCTACCGGGGTACGGGTTTATACGGCGACTAGCTCTCAAGGTTTATTTTATATGCAGGAAGTGGTTTTTAATATCGCGGGAATGCGCCTGCCGGTAGTGATGACTTGTGCTAATCGCGCAGTGAGCGCACCGATAAATATTTGGAATGATCAGCAGGATTCAATATCTTTACGTGATGCCGGATGGATTCAGGTTTATGCCGAGGATAATCAGGAAGCAGTAGATTTCCATCTGATTGCTTATCGTTTAGCTGAAGATAAACGGGTGATGTTGCCGGTAATGGTTTGTATGGATGGTTTTATCCTGACCCATGGCATGGAAACAGTGGATCTTCCGGAGCAGGATAAAGTAGATAAATTTTTGCCTGATTATAATCCTTTGTATAAATTAGATCCAGCAAATCCGATCTCTATGGGGCTTTTAGCTGACCCGGATTTTTATATGGAAACGCGTTTTGCTATTCAAGAAACCATGAAAGCTTCTCTAGGGTATTTATCGGAAATTAGCAGTGAGTTTAATACAGTTTTTAATCGCGATTATAAAGATTTGTTGGTTGAAGAATACCAGACTAAGGATGCCGATAAAGTGATTGTGGCCATGGGTTCAGTCTGTGGTACGATTAAGGAAGTGGTGGACGAGCAGCGTGCCAAAGGAAAAAAGGTTGGGCTCTTACGCATTATTACTTATCGTCCGTTTCCTTACGCTCGGGTTTATGAAGCCTTAAAAGATGTGCCGCGTGTTGCGGTTTTAGATAAAGCTGTTTCTTTGGGAGCTTATGCGCCGATTGCCGTGGAGATGAAGGCGGCATTTTATGGTAAAAAGAAAGGCCCGAAAGTGATTAGCAGTTTTGTCGGTGGATTAGGCGGAAGAGATATTACTTTAGAATCTATACATGAAGTATTGAGAAGATTAACGGCTAAAGAAACCAACTCTGATTTTATAGACCTTAAGCCAGAGTTGCTCAAGGATGAATATGGAAAGTAACGCTTTATTTAAATCCGGACATACGGCTTGCGCGGGCTGCGGACAGGCGATCGCTGCGCGTTTAGTCGTGGAAGCTTCCGGAGCGAATACGATTATTGCCAATAATACCGGTTGCTTGGAGGTTTTTTCTACTAAGTATCCAGAAACTGCTTGGGGAGTACCTTGGATCCATTCTTTATTTGAAAATTCTGCGGCGGTTGCTTCAGGTATTGAGGCGGCATTGATCTATTTAGGTAAAAAAGAAACGATTAATGTGATTGCCCAAGGCGGAGATGGCTCAAGTGGCGATATTGGTTTGCAGGCTTTGAGCGGGATGCTAGAGCGTGGGCATGATATTTTATATGTTTGTTATGATAATGAAGCTTATATGAATACGGGAATTCAACGTAGCGGGCTAACCCCGTTTGATACTAATACTACGACTAGTCCTTCGGGAGCACGGTCTGCGGGTAACCTTCGACCGAAAAAACCGATGCCGGAGATTTGTCTGGCGCATGGGATTCCTTATGTGGCGACAGCTTCTGCGGGTTTTCCTCAGGATTTAACGCGAAAAGTAAAAAAGGCCATCTCGATTAAAGGGCCCAAGTATATGCAGATACATGTTCCTTGTCCCTTAGGCTGGCGCCATGAAACAAATCAGATGTTACCGGTGGCAAAATTAGCAGTAGAGACCGGGCTTTATCCATTGTTTGAGTATGAAAATGGTGTTTTAATTAATCGTCGACAGTTTGTTCCTAAGCCGGTCGAAGAATATTTAAAGGCCCAAGGAAGATTTAAGCATCTCCTTAATAATCTTGAAGAGATTAAAAAAATTCAGGAGATTGCGGATAATAATATAAAGAAGTATGGTTTGAAGTTAGAAGCTTAGGGCAGGACACCCGGCGCCAAGAGGAATTGCGCCGGTGTTGTGTTCGTACACAAGGAGGTTAAAGATGGGAAAGCAAGCAAGGGCAATTGTGGATTTAAGTTTAAAGGATCTGGTGAAGGATTTAAATAAGGCGTATTGCGATGAATGGTTGGCATTTTATCTTTATTGGTATATGGCGAAAACAGTTTCTGGTCGCGCTTATGAAGATATGCAGGAGATGCTTGAAAAATTAGCTAAAGATGAATTAGAGCACGCCGGGGAGTTAGCGGATTTAATTACAAAATTGGGTGATGTTCCGACAGCTAATCCTTTAGATTTAGAAAAGGGTGCAAATGCCGCATATTTAATGCCACCGAAGAATACTGCAGATATTAATCGGATCATTCGTATTGTTGCTGAGGCGGAGGCGGGGGCAATCGAGGTTTATAATAAAATTGCCAAGAAAACATTCGGCAAAGATAATGTTACTTATCAGTTAGTTACGCATATCTTGAGTGAAGAAGTAAGTCATGAAGAGATGTTCGAGAATCTTTTAGAAAGGTAAAATAATATGGCTAAGGTTAGTGTGGATGTTTCAACATGTGTGGGTTGTGGTTTATGCGAGCAGTCGTGTCCGGATGTTTTCCAAGTGCAGGGAGATGGAATTGCTCATCTAAAGGTGCAGGTTTGCGCATCTTGTAATTTACAAGAAGTTGCAGATTCCTGCCCGGTAAATTCGATAAAAGTAAGCGCATAAAAGAGATATTTAATAGAATAGAACGGGGACAGAATTAATTCTGTCCCCGTTTTTATTTATTTTTTTTTAAACCTTGTCTATTGCGGCTAGGCCTTTGATTTTAAATCTTCGATAAATTTTTGAAAAAACTTTTCTTTTTTCTCGAGCAGCTTTTTGTTAGCGAATTCAGTTTTTTCTTTTGCGTAAAGAGCCTCATCGAAAGCCGATTTAGATTTTAATTTAATGATATAGTACCCGTTGGAAGCAGAGATAATTTCACTTGTTTGGTTAATTTCTAAATCGTAAGCTGTCTCCCAAAAAATATCGGCATCGGGCAATTCTTTAATCGTTGTTCCGTATTTGGATAAATTGATTGTAGTAGTTTTTAATCCAATTTTGCGGCTGGCGGTTAAAAGGTCTTTTAGCTTTAGTTCATTTTGAAGCTGTTTAATTTTTTTATTAGCTAAATTCTGGGCTGCTTCTTGGATAAGGGTTTGCCGTACCTGGTCTGTAATATCGGCTAATTCCGGAATATGCACATCTTTTCTTTCCTTGAGCTCAAATATATAGAATGATTTATCCGCTTTAATTATGGGGGTAGACTCGCCAATTTTTAGTCTTGAAATTATCTTGAGCAGTTCCGGCGAATAACCTAATTCCGGGATGGCTTTGTTTGCGTCAAATGATCCGGTTTCCTTGATTTTAAGTCCTAGTTCTTCGGCAGCTTTTTTAAGCCCAATATTTTTTTTAAGCAATAAAGTTAATTTATTTGCTTTTACTTCATCGGTAATTATCGCGTAAACAATATTAAATGAAGCGGGTTGCTTAAAAGCGGATTTAGTGCTTTGGTAGTAATCTTGAATTTGTTTTTCAGACGGCGTTATGTTGCCGGTAAAGTCAGAGATTAGGCTGGCGGAGCAGTCGATAGTTATCTCTTGTTTAGTTTTTGCATATTCTTTTTTAATTTGCGCATTGCTAAGCAAGATATTATTCGTAGTTTGCTCGTATAGTTTAGCGATAATTATATTTTGTCGGGTTAGCTCCTCAAATATGCGCGGTTGAATGCGTAATGAATAACGCAATATTTCGTTGTACACCTTATTGCTGAAATAACCCTGTGCTTGAAAATATGCCGAGGTTTCAATATTTTCGATAACTTCTTTGTTGCTAGCCGTAATATGGCGTTTTTTGGCTTCAGCCAATAAAATTAACCTTTCCCAGGCTTGTGCTTCCAGGTTTAGGTATTGTTGTATTTCTGCTAATTTATCACCGAAGCGCATAATGGCCATCGTTTTTACCGCTGCGACCGAATCATTAAACTCGATATTTGAAATATTCCGGCCGAAAATTTTACCTATTGAAGCAGTTTCTTGACGGCTGCGCAAACCTTCCGTAAATCCCCATAAGGTAAAAGCAGGGATGATGATGATGGCTAATCCAATCCAGATTTTTTTTGCGGTTTTTTTGTTGCGTAAAATTTTTAACATTTTATTCCTCCTATTGATATTTACTAATTATAGGCTAAAATCTGCCGATTGCAATATTTGATTTCCGGCTTTTGCTTCGGCACGAAGATTTTCGCTGATGTGCTCGCGGTTTACGTCTCGCTACGGCTATGATCCTTACGCTAGGATGACACAGCCTACGCTCGACGTAATTCCTTGCACACAATTGCCGAAAATCTTCTAATTGTGCCTCCAGCAAAAGTCGAAAATTTTATGATATTTTATACTTTATTGAGTGCAAATAACGGGTGGCTTGGGTGTTTTCGTAGTGCGTCAGCACAAGAAAATACCCAAGACAGGACCTGATATCCTAAAACAATTATAATAATAGCCTTGCGCAAGATGCTTATTTTATTTGCTAAATTAGTTGGATTTTGCTATAATTAACTCTCAAATAATTGAGGAGAGTCTTGCAATGATTGAGCGCTATAGCTTAGCTAGGATGAAGAGTATTTGGCAGGAGGAGTTTAAGTTTTCGACCATGTTGTCGATTGAGATTCTGGCTTTAGAAGCTTATGCTACGAAAAAGATTGTCCCTTCTGGCGCCGTAAAACGCATTAAACAAAAAGCTAAATTTAATCTTGACCAGATTCAGAAGATTGAGGAAAAAACACAACATGATGTTGTGGCTTTTGTTTCTAATGTGGCCCAATATATAGGCAAAGACGCTCAATATCTGCATCTGGGGTTAACTTCTTCGGATATTTTAGATACAACACTAGGCGTGCAATTAAGAAGCGCCTCGGAAATATTAATTGAAGATTTAGAAAAATTGCTTAAAGTTTTAGCTAGTAAAGCTAAGATTTATAAAGATATGGCTTGTATCGGTCGTACACATGGGGTGCATGCTGAACCGACTACCTTTGGTTTGAAGCTGGCGCTTTGGTTTGATGAAACTAATCGGAATTTAGCCCGCCTTAAACAAGCTAAGCGTGAAGTTTGCTTAGGGAAGCTTTCTGGAGCGGTGGGAACATATTCTAACATTGAGCCGTTTGTGGAAGATTATGTTTGTCGAAAACTCGGTTTGCAGCCGGTGAATATTGCAACCCAGGTAATACAGCGGGATGTATACGCACAATATATGGTTACTCTGGCAGTCATTGGCGCATCACTGGAAAAGTTTGCTACTGAAATCAGGCATTTGCAAAAGACCGAGGTTTTAGAAGTGGAAGAACCGTTTGGCAAAGGGCAAAAAGGATCCAGTGCTATGCCGCATAAACGTAATCCGGTAATTTGTGAACGGATTTGTGGTTTGGCGCGTCTTTTGCGTGGGAATGCTCAGGTGGCCTTAGAAAATGTGGCGCTTTGGCATGAACGCGATATCAGCCATTCATCGGTTGAGCGGGTAATTTTTCCGGATTCTACTTTAGCGTTAGATTATATGTTGAATAAATTCATCGAAGTGGTTTCGGGAATAAAGGTTTATCCGGATAATATGTTGGCTAATTTAGCCAAAACTCGCGGATTGATTTTCTCTCAAAGAGTCCTGATCGCTTTAATGCACAAAGGTTTAGAGAGAACAAGGGCATATGATTTAGTTCAAAAAGCAGCGATGCAGACCTGGGAGGGGACGGGTAATTTTAAGGATAATCTTTTGTCCTTGCCGGAAGCCGCCAAATATTTAAGTAGTAAAGAACTCGATCGAATATTTGATTTGGATTTTTATTTGAGAAATGTTAATAAAATTTATGCTAAGGTTGGATTGTAATTAACCCACCTTTTTACTGATGGTTCAGTATCCTCGTTAATCGCTATGCAGTACAAAATCGAAGTCGTAGATAAGCCTGGAATTTTTGATGCTGTTGGCCAAGGCGTAAGTAGAGACATTGCTGACCTAGGTATTCACGGCGTTAAAAAAGTAGAGTTTATTCAGGTTTATATTCTAGACGGTAACCTTGCGCAAGGCCAGGTCGTCAGTATTTGCCAAGAGCTCTTAACCGATAAGGTTGCACAGGATTATAAAATTATTTTTGATCGTTCAATTAATCCGTCTAAAATTAATCAACATATTGTGGAAGTTGCTTATAATCCGGGGGTGATGGATCCGGTGGAAGCGAGCGTTTTAAAAGGTATTCAGGATTTAGGGATTCCGGCGCCAGAGGTGGTGAGGACCGCCAAAAAATATATTATTTCCGGCAAACTTTCAGTAGGGCAACTAAAGACTATTTCCGAGAAACTTCTTTATAATAAACTTATTCAACATGTTGTAAATCCATCTACTTCGGTGAGTGAGTTGCATCATCTACCCGGATATAATTTTAATCTAATTACGGTAGATTTGCTTAGCGCTGCGGATGCCCGGCTCCTAGAAATAAGTAAAAAAGGGCAGCTTTTCTTAAATTTAAATGAAATGCGCCAGATGCGGGATTATTTTCGTAAGCAAAAGCGCAATCCCACGGATTGCGAATTAGAGACCGTTGCCCAAACCTGGTCGGAGCACTGCTATCATAAAACCTTCCGCGGAAACATTACCTATAAAGAAAGTAAAGCTACGCCTGTTTTAGGAAATATGCAAATTAAGAACTTGCTTAAATCTACGATCATGAAGGTGACGCGTCAGCTAGATAAGCGTTGGTGTGTTTCCGTATTTAAGGATAATGCCGGGGTGATTAAATTTGACCAGAAGAATAATATTTGTTTTAAAGTAGAGACACATAACCATCCTTCAGCTTTAGAGCCGTTTGGCGGAGCGAATACCGGTATTGGCGGAGTGATTCGTGATGTGCTGGGCACAGGTCTCGGGGCGAAACCGATTTTAAATAGTGATATTTTTTGTTTTGCTCCGCCGGATTTGGCGTTTGATAAAGTTCCTCCGGGGGCGCTGCATCCTAAGCGGGTAATGAAGGGCGTGGTTAGCGGGGTGCGTGACTACGGAAATAAAATGGGAATACCTACGGTGAACGGCGCGATATTATTTCATGAAGATTTTGTCGGTAATCCTCTAGTCTATTGCGGTACGGTGGGCTTGATGCCTAAAGATAAATCTTTTAAGCAAACTAATCCCGGGGATTTGGTGGTGGTGGTGGGAGGGGCCACCGGTCGCGATGGCATACACGGGGCAACTTTTTCTTCCGGCGAACTAACGCATGAATCCGAAACTGTTTCAAGCGGCGCGGTGCAGATCGGTAATCCTATTCAGGAAAAGAAAGTTTTGGATACAATTTTACAGGCGCGTGATTTGAATCTTTATAGCGCGATTACCGATTGCGGTGCCGGAGGATTATCCAGCGCGGTCGGAGAGATGGGCGTAGAGTTAGGAGCGAGAGTTTATTTAGATAAGGTGCCTTTAAAATATTCCGGATTATCTTATATGGAGATCTGGATTTCTGAGTCTCAGGAAAGAATGGTTCTTTCGGTGCCTCCGAAAAATATTGATCAGTTGATTAACGTATTTGCTAATGAAAATGTCGAGGCAACCGTAATTGGCGAGTTTACCGGGACCAAGAGACTAGAGCTTTATTATCAGGATGAGCGGGTTTGTGATCTAGAGATGAAATTTTTACATGATGGTATACCGCAGATTGCCAAGCAGGCAGAATATATTCAAGCTAAGCATCGAGAGCCAAAAATTTTACAGAAAAAAGATTTAACTCAAGATTTGCATAAGCTGTTGGGTCATTTTGATATCTGCTCTAAAGAGTGGGTAATCCGGCAGTATGATCATGAGGTGCAGGGTGGTTCGGTGATCAAACCTTTGGCGGGTCTTAAAAATGACGGGCCAAGCGACGCTAGTGTGACTAAGCCATTGTTCAATTCGCATAAAGGAATTATTATCTCCAATGGTATAAATTTTCGTTTTGGTTTTATTGATCCCTATTGGATGGCGGCGAGTTGTATCGATGAAGCCTTGCGTCAAATTATTAGCGTGGGTGGTTCGTTAAAAGAAGTGGCAATTTTAGATAATTTCTGCTGGGGCAATCCGGATAAACCGGATCGTTTAGGTGGTTTGGTGCGCGCGGCTTTTGGTTGTTATGATATTGCTAAAGCGTATGGCGTGCCTTTTATTTCGGGAAAGGATAGTTTTTATAATGAATTTAGTGTGCGGGGCAAATCTACTCCGATTCCCGGAACATTGCTTATTTCAGCGATTAGTGTGATGGAGGATGTTTATAAATCCGTATCGATGTACGCTAAAGAAGCGGGAAATTTAATTTATGTCGTGGGTAATACGCGTGATGAATTGGGGGGCAGTCATTATTATGATTTATATAAGGCATTGGGGAATCAGGTGCCTAAGGTATATCTTAAGGAATCCCGAGCTTCATTTGCCGCTTTAAGTAAGGCATCTGAAAAAGGCCTGGTTAGATCTATGCATGATTGTTCTGATGGGGGCCTGGCTGTGGCTTTGGCGGAGACGGCTTTTAGCGGCGGTTTAGGTATGGAGATCTTTCTTGCTCAAGTTCCTTATCGATCGAGCAAGCCGCGTAATGATTTTCTTTTATTTGCCGAATCTAATTCTCGTTTTGTAGTAGAGGTAGAGAAAACTAAGCAAAAAGAATTTGAGAAACTTTTAAAAGGTTGCGCTTTTGGTTTGGCGGGGTGCTTAACTAATAAAAATGATTTTAAGATATATGGCTTGAATGGGAAGGTTTGCCTGGATGCGGATATCAATAAATTAAAAGAAAGTTGGAGGGCTCCTTTAAAATGGTAAAAACCAAAGTTTGCTCAAAAGAATTGTTAATTGAAAATGATTTTACGAAGGAAGATACCTGGCGAATATTCCGGATTATGTCGGAATTTGTCGATGGTTTTGAGGTGCTTTCTAAAATTGGCAAAGCCGTTACGATTTTTGGTTCAGCGCGCACTAAGCCCGACGCTCAATTTTATAAACTGGCGGAAGAAATTTCTTACCATATCGCTAAGGCCGGGTATGCAGTGATCACCGGAAGCGGTCCCGGCTTGATGGAAGCAGCTAATAAGGGCGCCCAAAGTGCAGGCGGGCATTCTATTGGTTTGAATATTCATCTGCCTTGTGAACAAAAACCAAATAAATATGTGGATACGGTCATCGGTTTTCGCTATTTTTTTGTGCGCAAGGTGATGTTTGTAAAATACGCTAAGGCATTTGTGATTTTGCCCGGAGGATATGGCACGTTGGATGAATTTTTTGAGGCGATTACTCTCATTCAGACCGAAAGGATCGCCAAATTTCCGGTGATTCTTTTTAATCGTCAATATTGGGAGCCGTTACTGGAGTGGCTGAAAAAGACAGTTTATCGTCATGGTAATATTGATCAGTCGGATCTGGATTTGTTTATTTTAGTGGATAAGCCTAAAGAAGTAGTAGGCGCCATTAAGAGATTTTATGCTAAGTCCTAAGGTTTGTGTGTTAAGAAGCGCAGGAACAAACTGCGACCAAGAAACTGCTGCGGCATTTTCATTGGCAAAAGCTAAAGTTGAGTTGTTGCATATTAATCAATTGGTGGATAATAAAAGAACCCTTGATGATTTTGGTATTTTAGCTTTTCCCGGAGGTTTTAGTTACGGTGACGATGTTGCCTCGGGAAAAATATTTGCCAATCAGTTAAGATTTAAGTTGATCGATAGTTTACGTAAATTTATTGCCGATGGTAAGTTGATTATCGGTATCTGTAATGGTTTTCAAATTTTGGTAAAAAGCGGTCTTTTACCGGGAGAGGTCAATTGGAATCAGAGTGCCAGTCTAATTATTAATGATTCCGGAAAATTTGAATCGCGTTGGGTGTATTTAAAACCTGGTGGTTCAAATTGTGTTTGGACTAAAGGATTGAAAAAAGTAATTTATCTTCCGGTAGCTCATGGTGAAGGAAAATTTGTGGTTGCTGATAAGCAGGTATTGCATCGGTTAAAAGCTAATCATCAAATTGTTTTTCAGTATACCGATGAAAGTGGTGATCTTTCCGGATATCCGGATAATCCCAATGGTTCAATGGATAATATTGCCGGAATCTGTGATGAAACCGGCAGAGTTTTTGGGTTGATGCCTCATCCGGAAAGGCATGTTTTTTCTGTGCAGCATCCGCGCAAAGATCTATATAAAAAAGAAGCCGATGGTTTGCAGATTTTTAAAAACGGAGTTGATTTTATTAAGAAAAATTCTTAGGAGGGTTTGGAATGAGCGGAATATTTGGAGTGGTGGCCAAGAAGTCTTGCAATGAAGATTTATATTATGGCACAGATTATCATTCGCATTTAGGTACGCAGTTTGCCGGACTTGCCGTTTATGGCCGCGAACTGGCGCGTAAGATTCACGATATTAAAGGCAGTCAGTTTAAGGCTAAGTTTCATGAAGATTATCTTAAAATGCCGGGTGATAAAGGAATCGGGGTAATCAGCGCCCGCGATGAACAACCGATTGTAATGAACTCTAAGTTTGGTCCATTTGCGGTGGTCACCGATGGTTTTATCGATAATGCTGAAAAATTAGCTAAGGAATTATTCAAAAAAGGAAGATCGTTTTCCGAAGTGGCGGAAGGAAGAATAAATTTTGTGGAGATGGTCTCTAAACTGATTATTTCGCGCAAAACTATCGTGGAGGGCATCGAAAAAGTTTTTTCTAAAATTCAAGGGTCTTGTACGTTGCTTTTATTAAATAAAGACGGTATTTATGCGTGTCGTGATCGATTAGGGTTGAATCCTTTGGTGATCGGAAAGAAAGGAAGCAGTTGGGCGGTTTCTACGGAATCTTCGGCTTTTCTTAATTTAGGATATAAATTGGTCAAGCAGCTTGAGCCAGGAGAGATAGTTTTGATTACCACAAAAGGTTTGGAAATAAAACGTCAGGGTGTTTCAACTAATCAGATCTGTTCATTCCTTTGGGTTTATACGGGTTTCCCGGCTTCTAATTATGAAGCGATTAATGTCGAGACTTCGCGAGAAAGATGCGGAGCACAGCTGGCTAAAGATGATGATGTTCAGGCAGATATGGTTGCTGGTATTCCGGATTCCGGTACCGCTCATGCCATTGGTTATAGTATGCAATCGGGGGTTCCTTTACGCCGGCCGCTGGTAAAATATACTCCGGGTTATGATCGTAGTTATACCCCGGCGACGCAAGAGCGTCGGGATTTAGTGGCTAAGATGAAGCTGATCCCGATTCCTGAGATTATTAAAGGCAAGCGAATTGTGTTTTGCGATGATTCGATTGTGCGTGGCACACAGCTTAAGAATTATACTATTCAGAAGCTTAAAGAGCATGGGGCTAAGGAAATTCATCTGCGCATTTCTTGCCCTCCGCTGATGTTTCCTTGTAAATTTAATTATTCGACTCGCAGCATTAATGAATTAGCGGCGCGTCGGGCGATTAAAGATATTGAGGGAAAAGAGCCAAAAAGTGTTTGTAAATATTTAGATGAGCATTCCAAGGAGTATAAAAAGATGGTGGCCTGGATTTCTAAAGACATTGGCGCAACGACATTAAAATTCCAGAAGCTAGATGATATGATCAAAGCGATTGGCCTGGATAAAAGCAAACTTTGTTTATATTGCTGGACCGGTAAATCACCGGCAAAAGTTAAGAAATAGAAAGTATAAAATATATTTAAATTTTACGGGTCCTGTCTTGGGTATTTTCTAGCGCATGACGCGCCGCGAAAATACCCAAGCCGCCCGTAAAATAAGTTATAATTTTATACAAAGGAGATGAGTGGTGAAAAAGATAACTTATAAGACTTCCGGGGTGGATATTAAAAGTGCGAATATTTTTAAATCTAAGATAAAGCCATTGGTACGCAGCTCATTTCGGCCGGAGGTTTTAACGGATATCGGCGGTTTTGGAAGTTTTTTTAAGTTAAATAAAAATAAATATAAGGATCCGGTTTTAGTCTCCTCAAGCGACGGCGTAGGCACAAAGTTAAAGATTGCCGCTTTAGCCAATAAGCACGATACCGTGGGGATTGATGCGGTGGCGATGAATGTGAATGATATTCTTTGTACCGGAGCGGAATCACTATTCTTCCTAGATTATATTGCTTTTACTAAAGTTAAAGAAGAGGTGCTAGTAAATATCGTTAAGGGGGTAAACGAGGGTTGTCGTCAAGCGGGTTGCTCTTTAATCGGCGGAGAGACAGCTCAGATGCCCGGGATGTATCGGGATGGAGAATATGATATTGCCGGTTTTTGTGTGGGGGTAGTAGAAAGAGACAAAATTATCAACGGCTCAAAGATTAAGGCTGCGGATGTAGTGATTGGGATTGCCTCTAGTGGCCTGCATTCCAACGGATATTCTTTAGTTAGAAAAGCTTTAGGGCCGAGAGAGTTAAAGAGTATGTCGAAGCAATTGTTGGAACCGACGCGCATTTACGTTAAGCCGGTTCTTGAGCTCTTGCGTCAATATGGAAAAAGTGTACATGGGATTGCGCATATTACCGGTGGGTCATTTTTCGATAAGATCAGCCGAATACTGCCGAAGAATATTGATGTCTGTATTGAGAAAGATTCTTGGAGGGTGCCGGAGATATTCAGGCTTATTCAGTATCAGGGAAATATTGAAGAGGTTGAGATGTATCATACTTTAAATATGGGAATTGGTTTAGTTTTGATCGTGCAAAAGGAATCTGCTTCCGGGATAATCAAGAAATTGGCCGAGCTTAAATTAAAATCATGGATTATCGGAGCGGCGGTAAAAGGCAATAAACAAGTTAACATAATTTAACCAAGGAGGGGTAAAGATGAACATATTGGGATTGATTATTGTGGTGGCCATCGTAATTTTCTTTATGGGGATTAGAATTGTGCGTCCCACGCATCGGGGTTTAATTGAACGGTTGGGTAAATATAATCGTTTTGCGGGTATGGGTTTTAATTGGATTATCCCGGTGATCGAAGTTCTTTACCAGGTGAATATCACCGAGCAGATGGTAGACGCGGAGCCACAGGAAATTATTACTAATGATAATTTGAATGCTAAGGTTGATGCGCAGGTTTATTTCAAAGTAAAAGCTGATGAACCGGATGTTAAAAATTGTCAGTACAGCGTGAATAATTATCAGTGGCAGATTGTGAATTTAGCGCGTACAACCTTAAGAAACATCATTGGTACGCTCACCTTAAAATCCTGCAATAGTGAAAGAGGCAAGATTAACGCGGAATTACATAAGACGCTTTGTGAAGAAACCGGAAGTTGGGGTTTAGAGATCGTGAGAACTGAGCTAAAAGAAATTGATCCTCCTAAGGATGTTCAGGAAACGATGAACAAAGTAGTGAAAGCGGAAAATGAAAAAATTGCTGCAATTGATTATGCCACAGCTACCGAAACGGTTGCGGATGGTCAAAAACGTGCTGAGATTAAAAAAGCCGAGGGTATTAAACAGGCGAGAATTTTGGAAGCTGAAGGAGAGGCAGAAGCAATAAAATTAGTTAATGAAGCTGCGGAACACTATTTTACCGGAAATGCGCAAGTGCTGCGTAAATTAGAAGCCGTAGAAAAGTCCTTGCAGAATAATGCCAAGATTGTCGTTCCGGCGAATACGGAACTGGTCAATGTGATTGGTGAAATGGCCGGTTTTTTGCCGATAAAGAATAAATAAACAAGGTTGGCTAGCTAATTTTTAGGGACTGCCCCCGCAGGGGGCTGTCCCTAAAATAGAAATAAACATAACGGTTTTATTTTTAGCGAGTGAGTTAGTAAATTAGGTACATATAAGGAATAAGAGAAATGAATATTATTGGAGAAGTGGGAAGCCTGGTTAGCTTGGTAGATTATCAGGCTGGCTCGGTAGTCAGCAAAGAAATTATTAAGCAAGAAAAAGGCACAGTTTCGGTATTTGCTTTTGATAAAGGGCAGGGATTAAGCGAACACACTGCGCCTTTTGATGCCTTAGTTTATATTTTTGATGGCCGGGTTGAAATCAATATTTCGGGAAGACAGTATAATTTAAAAGCCGGCGAAACTATAATTTTACCGGCAAATAAACCGCATTCATTGAAAGCGATAGATTGCTTTAAGATGCTTTTAGTGATGATTAAAGCTTGATCAGAATTGGGAAAAGGATAATTTAATGAAGTTATTCAAGTTATGGGCTCCGGTACTGGTTTGGGCAGGGGTAATTTTTTATTTTTCAAGCATTCCGGACCTAAAGACAAATCTTAAATATGATTTTTTATTAAGGAAGACCGGGCATATTTTTGAATATTTTATTCTCACCTTTCTTTTATATCGGGCGTTTAGCGGTTCATGTAAGATGAATAATTTCCGTCTTTTTATGTATCCGGCTGTTTTTTCGTTTATTTATGCAGCATCTGATGAGATTCACCAATATTTTATTCTTAGCAGAAACTGTTCCATGCATGATCTTCTGGTTGATAGCGTGGGAATAGCGGGTTTTTATATCCTCTTGAGGATGAAGAAAGGATGTTTATGTTTGATAAAATGAAGGGGCTGTTCGAAATGCAGAAAAAGATGCAGGAAGTAAAACAAGTGTTGGATAATACAAATTTCGATATTCAAAGTTCTGATGGTTTAGTAAAAATTACGATGAATGGTTCTCAGCTGATAAAAGAAATTGTAATTAAAGACAGTCTTGAAGAATCTCAAAAAGCGCGTTTAGCGAATTCACTAAAAGACGTTTTCAACCGGGCAATTAAGCGCTCTCAGGAAGTGGCGGCGCAAAAAATGCAAGAGGTCACCGGATTCAATCTACCGGGACTTTCGTAATCATGTTTATTTTGTCTAATTTTATAACGGCAGTCGCTCATATTTTAGAAGTTTTGATTAGCGTAATTTATTGGTTGGTGCTTATTCGGGCATTGATCAGTTGGGTGAATCCGGATCCGGGTAACGCGATCGTACAGTTTCTTTATCGGACAACTGACCCGATTTTAGAGCCGATTAGAAGGCGGTTGCCTTTAAATTTACGATTTGGGATTGATCTTTCGCCGTTAATTGTGGTCTTAGTGATTATTTTTTTAAAGTCATTTTTAATTAAATCATTGTTTGATCTGGGCATTTGGGTAAGATTTAGATAAGGAATAAATATGCGAGTTTTAATTATTGGTTCCGGAGGCAGAGAGCATGCGCTAGTCTGGAAAGTTGCGCAATCTAAATTAGTCGATAAGGTTTTTTGTGCTCCGGGCAACGGTGGGATAGCGCAAATTGCCGAATGCGTTGATATTCAAGCTGACAATCTGCCGGGTTTATTAGAATTTGCCAGAAAGGAAAAAATCGATTTTACCGTAGTTGGGCCGGAGGCGGCCTTGTCTTTAGGTATTGTTGATGAGTTCCAGAAGTCCGGTTTTAAGATTTTTGGTCCGAACAAAAAAGCCGCGATTTTAGAGGCAAGCAAGGTTTTTTCAAAAGAGTTAATGGCTAAGTATAAGGTGCCGACTGCTAATTTTAAGGTTTTTGATAATCCGGATGCTGCAAATAAATACATTGAGAAAATAGGCGCTCCTTGCGTGGTGAAAGCGGATGGATTAGCTGCCGGTAAAGGGGTGGTCGTGGCTAAAACTGTTGACCAGGCTAAGGATGCCGTGACTTTGATGATGCAAGATAAAGTTTATGGGGATGCTGGTAAAAAGATAATTATTGAAGAGTGCTTGATTGGACAAGAAGCCTCTATCCTCGTGATTACTGATTCTAAGGCTGTGGTGGCTCTGGCCAGTGCTCAGGATCATAAAAGAATTTTTGATCATGACCGAGGGGCAAATACCGGGGGGATGGGCGCGTATTCTCCGGCGCCAATTGTTACGGACAAGATATTAAAAGAAGTAATGGATAAAATAATTTATCGCACCATTGATGGTTTGGCTAAAGAGGGAATCGATTATCGGGGAGTGTTATATGCCGGTATTATGTTGACCAAGGATGGGCCGAAGGCTTTAGAGTTTAACGTGCGTTTTGGTGATCCGGAAACGGAAGCTATTTTACCAAGATTAAAATCGGATTTAGTGGAGGTGATTTTAGCAGCCAGCCAAGGCACCCTTTCAAAAATAAAAAATTTAGTTTGGGACAAGCGTGCTTGTGTTTGTGTAGTTTGTGCAGCGGGCGGCTATCCGGGCAATTATGCTAAAGATAAAGAGATCAGCGGTTTAGATCAAGTTGCGAAATTAAATAATTTGGTTGTTTTTCATGCTGGAACTAGGAAAATAGGTAATAAAATTTTAACCAGCGGCGGCAGAGTTTTAGGGGTGACCGGATTAGGCTTGACCATTAAAGAGGCGATCAATAAGACATATGCTGGGATAGAAAAAATTAGTTTTGAGGGGATGCATTATCGTAAGGATATTGGGGCAAAGGCAATAGAGGTTAAGGCACCGGAAGCTAAATGACATTACACCGGTGTTGCCTGCCTGCCGGCGGGCAGGTGTTCGTATACAAGGGAGGAGAGAGATGTCTAAAATAAGCATTCTGATGGGTAGTGAATCGGATTTAGAAACGGTAAATGAAACAATCGGTATATTAAAAGAATTCAAAGTAGATTTTCAAGTCAGGGTTTTATCCGCGCATCGGACTCCTAAGGAAGTGGCGGAATATGTGGAAGGTGCTCCGAAGCAGGGTACAAAAGTTTTTATTGCTGCCGCCGGTATGTCGGCGGCTTTGGCCGGAGTGGTTGCTGCGCATACCGTATTGCCGGTTATCGGCATACCCATTGAAACTAAAAATTTAAAAGGTATAGATTCACTTTTATCAACTGTGCAAATGCCTCCGGGAATTCCGGTAGGTTGCATGGCGATCGGTAAAGCGGGCGCAAAGAATGCCGCACTTTTTGCATTGCAGATTTTAGGGGTAACGGATTCAAGTATTCGCGCCAAGCTGGTCAATTATAAAAAACAAATGCGTTTAAAGATTAAGCGAATAAAAATTAAGCTATGAGCTCAACAAAAATAATCAAAATTAATTCGGCTGAGCCGGAAAGGGAGTATATCAGCCAGGCAGCCAATCTGATCGCTCGCGGCGGCTTAGTGATTATTCCTACGGAAACGGTTTATGGAATTGCGGCCAATGCCTTAGATCAAAAAGCGCTGGATAAGCTTTATGAAATTAAAAAAAGGCCACTCGATAAGCCATTTTCTTTGCTCATCTCTCAGAAAGATCAGGTAGAAGAATTTGCGCGCAATATTCCGGTGGTCGCTTATAAGTTAATGCGTAAATTTTGGCCGGGGCCGTTGACGATTATATTTCGGTCTATCAAACAGGGTAAAGTTGGTTTGCGTATGCCCGATAATCAGGTAGCTTTGGAAATTATCCAGCGATCTGGGGTGCCTGTAGCATGTCCTTCGGCAAACTTGTCAGGAGATTTGGCGCCCACTGATTTTATGCAAGCATTAAAGGATATGGATGGCCTGGTTGATTTAGCGATTGATGCCGGTCAGACAAAATTGGGACGGGAATCTACGATTGTCGATCTAACGGTGGAACCGTGGCAAATTGTTAGAAGCGGCGCGATTAAAGACGAAGAGATGATTAGGGTGGCTAAAACTAAAACCGTACTTTTTGTCTGCACGGGGAACTCTTGCCGATCAGTAATGGCGGAGGCTTATTTAAAGAATATTTTACAAAAACAAAAAAGAACCGATGTAGAGGTGAGTTCGGCGGGTATAATGATGCTTCCCGGTTTAGGCGCAAGCCAAGAGACGCAAGCGGTATTAAAACAGGAAGGTATTGATGTGAGTAGCCATCGTTCTCAGAGAATAACTAAGGAATTGGTTAAGGCGACAGATATTATTTTGGTGATGGAGAAAATTCATGAGGATAAGGTTCTGCAGCTTTGTCCGGAAGTAAAAAATAGGCTTTTTTTATTAAAGGAATTTGCTAAAATAAATGAAGGTAACTTAGGTGTTTTAGACCCTATCGGTAGGTCTTCGGAATTTTACGTAAATATTTTTAATATAATCAAAGATGCCGTAGAAAGGATAAGTAAAATATTATGAACAAGTTATTGATTGCTTCAGATCATGCCGGATTTGTTCTGAAAGAAAAATTAAAAGATTATCTTTGTAAAAAGGCAGTCAGCGTTAAAGACTTAGGAACTTATTCTTTAGAGCGTTGCGATTATCCTGTGTTTGCATATGAGCTGGCTAAAAATATCTCTTCTGGAAAATTTAGGCGCGGCATTCTTATTTGCAAAAGCGGAGTCGGTAATTCGATTGTGGCCAATAGGTTTCCGGGCGTTCGCGCTGCACTTTGTAATAATCTTAAGATTACCAAGCTTAGTCGTCAGCACAATGATAGCAATGTTTTGGTTATGGGTTCGGGATTCGTAAAATCGGATTTAGCCAAAAAAATGGTTTGGGCCTGGTTAAATACTAAGTTTTTAGGAGGTAGGCATAAAAGGCGCATAGAATTAATTAACCAGATTGATAAAAAAAGAGGAGTATTGTAAAGTGAAACATTTAGAGCAGACTGATCCAGAGATTTTTGCGGCAATTCAAAAAGAGTTAAATCGTCAGAATGATAATTTAGAGTTGATTGCTTCGGAGAATTTTGCTTCTTTAGCGGTTTTAGAGGCGCAGGGTTCGGTGCTAACTAATAAATATGCCGAAGGCTATCCGGATAAACGCTGGTATGGCGGATGTGAACATGTAGATATCGTGGAAACTCTGGCGATTGAGCGGGCTAAAAGTATTTTTGGCGCCGAACATGTTAATGTTCAGCCGCATTCCGGGTCACAGGCAAATATGGCGGTTTATTTTGCCATGATTAATCCGGGCGATACTGTTTTGGCGATGGATCTATCTGCCGGAGGACATCTTACGCATGGCCATCCGCATAATTTTTCCGGCAAGTTTTATAAAATGGTGGGTTATGGAGTAGATAAGAAAACTGAAACCCTGGATTATGATGTAATTTTGGAATTAGCTAAAATACATAAGCCGAAGATGATTTTAGCCGGGGCTTCGGCATATCCCCGAACGATTGATTTTAAAAAATTTCGTCAAATTGCTGATACGGTGGGAGCGTATTTGTTTGTGGATATGGCGCATATCGCGGGTTTAGTGGCCGCGGGTTTGCATCCCTCGCCGGTGCCTTATGCGGAGTTTGTCAGTTCGACTACGCATAAGACTTTGCGTGGTCCGCGCGGCGGGTTTATTTTGTGTAAAAAAGAGTTTGCTAAAAAGATTGATAGCCAGATCTTCCCTGGAATTCAAGGCGGGCCGTTGATGCATGTGATTGCCGCTAAGGCGGTGGCTTTCGGCGAAGCTTTGACGAGCGAGTTTAAGCAGTATCAAATGCAGTTATTGAAAAATGCTGTTGAGCTAGCCGCGGCCTTAGAGAAAAAAGGATTGCGCATTGTTTCCGGAGGCACGGATACGCATTTAATGTTGGTTGATTTAAACGCTAAAAATGTTACCGGTAGCGATGCCTCGAAAATTTTAGGTGAAGTTAATATTACGGTGAATAAAAATCTTATTCCTTTTGATTTAAAGAGTCCGATGGTAACCAGTGGGGTTCGCCTGGGCACTGCGGCAGTAACTACCCGTAAAATGCTCGAGCCTCAGATGATTCAAATTGCGAGTTTAATTAATGCGGCGCTGGATAATCCGGTAAACGCCGAAAAATTAGCTCAAGTAAGAAAAGAGGTAGTGATCTTAACTAAGAAATTTCCATTATATACGGAGTTATTAAAATAAAATGACAAAAAAAATATCAGTGCATAAGCGTCCGAGCTGGGATGAATATTTTTTAGAAATGGCTGAATTAGTTGCCAAGCGCTCTACTTGTTTGCGGCGCAGTGTGGGGGCAGTTTTAGTCCGAGAGAAAAGAATTTTGGCTACTGGTTATAATGGCGCACCGAGCGGCCTAAAACATTGCGTGGAAATCGGTTGTTTACGTCTAAAATTGAAGATTCCTTCCGGAGAGCGCCATGAATTATGCCGCGCTTTACATGCCGAACAGAATGCACTTATTCAATCCTCTTTACACGGCATTAGCGTTAAGGGGTCTACGTTATATGCTACAAATCAGCCGTGTGTGATCTGCGCTAAAATGTTGATTAATGCCGGGATAAAAGAGATTGTTATTGCGCAAGGTTATCCGGATAAGATGGCTATGGATTTTCTAAAACAAGCTAAAATTAAAATTAGAAAGTTATAAAATGCGTTGTCCGTTTTGTGGATATAAAGAAGATAAGGTAGTGGATTCCCGCGCAACTGCGGAGGAGTCGGCTGTGCGGCGTAGAAGAGAATGTTTAAAGTGCGGCAAACGGTTTACTACTTATGAATATGTGGAAGAGGTTTCTCTGCTGGTGATTAAGAAGGACGGTCGGCGAGAGTCTTTTGATCGCAAAAAAGTTTTATCCGGGATCATCCGGGCTTGTGAAAAGCGGCCGGTAAGCGTGGAGAAAATGGAGGACGTGGTCACTCAGGTTGAGCACGCTATTCAAAAAAAAAGCGATCGCGAAGTTTTGGCTAGCCGGATCGGTGAGTTGGTCATGGAAAAGCTAAAATTAATCGATGATGTGGCTTATGTGCGTTTTGCTTCAGTATATCGACAGTTTAAGGATGTAGGGCAATTTATGGTAGAGTTGAAAGATATTTTGGGTAAAGATAAAAAGAAGAAATAAAAAATTAAAGGGTCCTGCCGCTAGCGTGAAAAAATCCCCTCTAAATAAAGAAGATATCACTAGAAAACTTAATCGTCATGTTAGAAAATTGCGTCAATGTCGAAGTTGTCGGCGAATGCATCTGCCGGTGGTTAGCGGCGGACCGGTAGTTAGCAAAGTTTTGCTGATTGGTCAGGCTCCGGGAGATAAGGAGCCTAAATTGGGCCGTCCGTTTGCCTGGACCGCAGGCAAAACTCTTTTTGGCTGGTTTAGCCGGACAGCGGGAATAAGTGAAAAACAGTTTCGGGCCTCGATATATATGGCGGCAGTCTGTCGCTGTTTCCCTGGAAAAAATCCTGCAGGCGGGGATCGAGTACCTTCACCGCGAGAAGTGGGCAATTGCGCTATTTGGCTTAAACGCGAATTAAATATTTTAAGGCCGGTATTAGTTATTCCGGTTGGCAAATTGGCGATTGCCCAGTTTATTCCGTTACAAAAACTCGACCAGATCATCGGACGAAAGTTTAAAATAATCTGTAGTGGATATTCTTTCGACCTGATTCCATTACCCCATCCTTCTGGCGCTTCACCCTGGCATCGCCAAAATCCGGGAAAGCGCCTGCTGAATAAAGCATTGAAACTTATTGCAAAATACCCGGTATTTAGATTAAAAAATAAAAATATATGAGCAAGAATTTTCAGTTAAAATCTGAATTTATTGAATTGGATAATTTACTTAAAACGTTAGAATTAGCGGCCAGTGGAGCAGGGGCGAAGCAAAATATCCAATCAGGCAAAGTTAAAGTTAATGGACAGGTTGAAAGCCGCATTCGTCGCAAACTGCGTTCGGGAGATCTTGTAGAATTCCTCCATGAGCACATTTGTATTATAAAATAATCATTTTCAGCTTGAATTTCCTTGATTACCGCTATATTCAGTCTTATAATACATACTCATAGGTAAGGATCATAAGATTTAGGCTAATTTTAAAGGAGTGGCAATGATTGAGATGGAGTTAAGCAAGATTGTAATTGATGAGAAAAGACATGATCAGTTGATTGCCTTAAAAGAAAAAAATGGTTCTCGGGTTCTACCGATTGTTATCGGCCTAAATGAAGCTTCGGCTATAAAATTAAAAATTAGCGGTTTTAATCCTCCGCGACCCTTAACTCACGATTTAATCTTTTTAATTATTCAAGATTTTGGGGCAACTGTTGAAAAAGTTATTATCGATAAGTTAGAAGAGAATACTTTTCATGCTAAGATTATTATTAAGACCGCTGATGGCGTGCTTAAGAGCGTGGATGCCCGGCCAAGCGACAGCATTGCTTTGGCCGTGAGATTTCATGCGCCGATTATGGTGGAAGATGAGATTATTAAGCAGTATGAGTTGTTTAATAAACAGAAGCCGTAAGTGATTTATTTTTCCTACCTGCTGATCAAGAATGTTAGGCAATTAATTTTATGCTTAAATTTAGTTTAAAAAACGCGAATATTTTAAATCCGATTTATAATTTTGCTAAAACTAAAAAAGTAAAGTTATATTTAGTGGGCGGGGCTTTACGGGATTTAATTTTAGCTAGAAACAAGGATAACCCGGATTTTGATTTTTGCTTAAAATCCGGCGCTTTAAAATTTGCCGCTTTGCTGGCCCGCAAGTTAAAATGCGCTTGCGTGGTTTTAGATGAAGAACATGCTACCTGCCGTTTAATTAAGAAAATAGACCAGAAGATTTATACTTTTGATTTTTCGGATTTTCGAGCTGCGACTTTAGAAAAAGACCTGCAGCATCGGGATTTTACGATAAATTCCATGGCCGTGGCTTTAGAAGACGTATTTGGGCAGCAGGATTTAGACGCTTTGATTATTGATCCGTATTTTGGCAGAGCGGATCTCCAGGCTAAAATAATTAGGATTACTGCTTTTGGTTCTTTCAAAGAAGATCCCTTAAGAATTTTGCGGGCTTTTAGTTTTAGCTGCATGCTCGGCTTTAATTTAGACCAAGAAACATTGCGTTTGGCTAAAAAAGAAAAAAATAGAATTAGCGCAGTATCTAGCGAGCGTATTCGCGAAGAGTTATTTAAGATTTTAGATAGTTCTTTGGCCCATGCCTGTTTAGTTCACTTGGACAAGTTAAAAATCTTGGAGATTATTTTTCCTGAAATCAAGCCGATGCGCAGAATCGGGCAGGGAGCGTACCATCATTTAGATGTCTGGCAGCATACCTTGGAAACTTTAAATCAATTTGAGTTTATTCTTAAGTGGGCTAAAAAATTTATTCAAATTGACGATTATCTGCAAGAGGAGGTTGCGGGTTTACGTAAAAGATCTAGTCTTTTAAAATTGGCTTGCATCTTGCATGATATCGGAAAGCCTAAAGCCTTACGTCGAGAAAAAGGAAAGATTATTTTTCATGGCCATGAAAGAATTGGTCTAGGATTAACGCGTATAATTTCGCGCAGATTGAAATTATCTAACGATGAAGGCCGTGTTTTAGAGCGGATTGTCCTCTGGCATTTAAGGCCGGGGTACTTGGCGAGTAACTCCCAGCCAACGGCCAGAGCGATCTTCCGTTATTTTCGCGATACCGGTAACGAGGCTTTAGCGGTGCTTTTATTATCTTTGGCTGATCAGCGGGCTACTTTAGGGCCACAGACTACCGCGCTTTCTCGCTTGCGTCATGAAAAAACAGTGAAGGCTCTGATAAAAAAATTATTAAAACAGAAAGACGAAAAAAAATTAGGGCGTTTTTTAAATGGCAACCAGCTGATGGATAAATTTAAGCTGCCCGCTTCACCGTTGATCGGCAAGCTGCTCAGGGAGCTAGAAGAGGCACAGGCCATTGGTAAGATCAAGAGCAAAAAAGACGCTTGGCAGTTAGCGGCTAAATTAATTAAATCACTTAGATGAAGAAGTTTATTATAATTGCGGCAGTATCAATTTTGATTCTTTTTGGCGTTTCAGTATATTTAAATAAAGTACTTTTACCAAAAAAAATCAAAGCGCTGATTGTTTCTGCCTTAACGGAGCAAACCGGTAAGCAGGTTAGTTTAAAATCTTTAGAGTTTAGTTTCTTTAAAGGTTTAATTTTGCGCGATTTAGTGATCTCTGATAGTCAAAATGTGATTTTAAGTACGCGCCAAGCGACCTGCACAATTTTTATCTGGCCGATTTTTAAAAAGCAAATTATTATTCCGAGCGTAAATTTGAAAGCTCCGTATATCTTTTTGGAGCGTCGTGCGGATGGCACCTTTAATCTCCAAGAGCTTTTTAAGCCGGTTAGTTCAATCTCTCAGGAAGTTTTTCCAGCAACTTTATCGCCGAACAATAATTCTTCAGAAAAGCCCAAGTTTAATCTGGCTGTTTATAAGGTAAATATTTCTTCCGGCATTCTGACATTTCAAGATGAAACCTTAGAGGTTAAATTTAAAAAAGAGTTTAAGAATATTCAGCTTAGCCTGCAGCTGGGCTTACCAGTAAAATTCAATTTTAATCTTTCCGCGGAACTTGCTAACCAGCCGGCGGTTTCTATTAATGCCTCAGGCGAATACAAAATTTTAAACCAAGAGTTAGCGGCAACACTGACGTTCAAGAATTTGTCCACTAGCGAGTTTAGCGCTTATTACCGTGATATAAGTAATTTAGTTTCCGGTTTGATTGATTTACAAGCGCAAATCAATTTAAAGAATAGAATATTGAAAGCCAATCTTACTTCACGAAGCGAAAACTTAATTTTTACAAAAGATAATTTAAAGGCCAAATTAAATTCTAGCCTGCAGAGCAAAATCGAGTACAATTTAGAAACAAAAAAACTTGAATTTAACGGCGTCTGTGATATCCGGCAGGCGGAGGTCGCCGGTTTAGAGTTTTTAGGCCAAATAAAGAATTTGAACGGCAAGGTTGTTTTCGATCAAAATTCTTTAATTGCGGATAATCTAAAGGCAGATTTGTTAGGCGTAAGTTTTGAGGTTAAGCTGGGAATTAAAGATTTCAGCACTCAGGTTTTAAACATTAATACGAATTTCGATCTTAGCATTTTGCCGTCAATTGCCAAAGATAAGTTTAATTCTTCTCTGCTTAGTTCTGCTTTTGGCCGGGCGGCTTTGTTTATAAAAATATTTCCCGATCATCAGGGTGTTTGGGGGGCGCAGGGCAGTTTAGATATCTCCGGGGCAGGTTTAAAGCTGGATAAGGTGGAGAGTTTAATTGCGGATGTTGCCGCAAGCCTTGAATTCAATCAGCAGGGCTTAAGTTGGAAAGATACGCAGTTTAAATATCAGGGAATAAATTACAATAGTAGCGGGACGCTTTTGGATTTTGCTAGCCCAAAAATCAAGTTAAAAATTAATTCCGATGATTTGTCGGCGGTCGGAGAGTTTGATTTACTAAAGAAGAAAATAAAAATCGCTGGGCTTAAAGGAAAGTATCTTGATTCGCAGTTTTTAATTAACGGAGATATTGATCAAACTGATCCGGCTAGGCTTCAAGCGGATTTAAGCGGTATAATTAATTTGGAGTTGAAAGATTTGGATAAAATGTTAGTGAAAGTTTATCCTAAGATAAAGGACAGTCTGCTTTCCGGCCGGCTAGATACGCAATTTAGTTTAAGCGGACCGATTTTAGACTTTAAAAATTGCTATTTGCAGACAAAATCTACCAGCAATAATTTTTCATTGTATGGCTTAAAAGCGACAGATTTCTCTTTAGATTTTTTACTGGAACAAAAAATAGCCAAGCTATCGGCACTTTATGTTACTTTTTATGATGGAATAATTCAAGGCTCTGGAGCCTTGAACCTTACTTCTGAAGATTTTGCTTATCAGTTTGAGCTTAGAGCTAACGGAGTGAATTTGGAGAAACTTAAAAATGATACGTCTGCTAAACAAAAGAATATCGCAGGAATATTCTTAGGAGACGTTAAGCTTAATGGGGCGGGTGGGGATTTAAATAAGGTTAGTGGAGCGGGCAGCATCACGATTAGCAAAGGAAGGCTGGGGGAATTAAATTTACTTCAAGGTTTAGGCAAATTGTTATTGTCTAAGGATCTGGGGAATATCGAGTTTATCGGGAGTAGTTGCGATTTTTTATTAAAAAATAAATTTATTTATACGGATAATTTAAAATTAACCAGCAGTATCGCTAATCTTTCCGGCCAGGTAAAGATTGGTTTTGACGGTTCTTTAGAGGGGGCTTTAGATGTGGAAATTTTAAGCGATCTGGTTTCCTTAGACGGTACATTCAAAGATGTCACTACCGCCATTATCGGTAAAGGCGGTAAATTCGGCGTAATTAAATTAAGCGGTACTTTGAGTGAGCCAAAGTATAATTTTAAAGCTGCGGTAGGCAATATTATTCAGGGCTTAGCGGACATGTTTTTTAAAAAATAATTTTTTTTAAAGCAAGCTAAAGGAGATAATATGTTAAGGCATAAAATTTTACTTGAAGAAAAAGATATCCCCATGCAGTGGTATAATTTAGCTGCGGATTTGCCCACTCCGATGCAGCCGCCTTTATGCCCGGATGGATCGATGCTTAAGCCGGCGATGCTCGAACGTGTGTTCCCGGCGAACATTATTGAGCAGGAGGTTTCCACTTCTCGCTGGATTGATATTCCGTTAGAGATCTTGGAGATTTTAACTTTGTGGCGGCCGGCCCCCTTGCGCCGCGCTTTAGCTTTAGAGAAATATTTAAAAACTCCGGCACGTATTTATTATAAAGATGAAAGCGTCAGTCCTGCGGGTAGCCATAAGCCCAATACGGCTGTAGCTCAGGCCTGGTATAATAAAAAATTCGGGATTAAGCGGTTGACTACGGAAACTGGTGCGGGCCAATGGGGCAGCGCCCTTGCTTTTGCTTGTAATTTAATCGGGCTGGAATGCCGGGTTTATATGGTCCGGATCAGTTTTGATCAGAAACCCATGCGTAAAACTATGATGCAGGCCTGGGGGGCGGAGTGTTTGGCTAGTCCGAGTTCTCATACGCACGCCGGACGAGAGATTCTTAAAGAAATGCCGCATACTCCGGGAAGTTTAGGCATTGCGATTAGCGAGGCGGTAGAGGATGCATTGTCTGATCAGAGCGGTAAGTCTCGCTATTCTTTGGGCAGTGTCTTAAATCATGTTTTGCTGCACCAGACGATTATCGGTCTAGAGGCCAAGAAGCAGTTAAAAATCGCCGGAGAGAAAAAACCGGATGTGGTGATCGGTTGCGTTGGCGGCGGAAGCAATTTTGCGGGGATCGCCTTCCCTTTTGTTTGCGATAAAATTCATGGAGAGAAGATAGAAATAATCCCGGTGGAACCCACGGCTTGTCCAACCTTAACTAAGGGGCTGTTTGCTTATGATTTCGGCGATATTGCCGGACTTACGCCGTTACTGGCGATGCATACGCTTGGCCACCGGTTTGTGCCTGAGCCGATTCATGCCGGAGGACTGCGTTATCATGGCATGGCTCCTTTAGTAAGTCAGGCGGCAGTGGAAGGTTTAATTAAGCCGCGCGCTTTCGATCAAATTAAATGTTACGAATCCGCTTTGCTTTGGGCAAAAACCGAAGGGACAATTCCTGCGCCGGAGACGGCCCATGCCATTGCTTGCGCGATCGATGAGGCTAAAAAAGCTAAACAAGAAGGAAAACAAAAAGTAATTTTATTTTGCTATAGCGGACACGGCTTGATGGATTTAGCCGGTTATGATAAATTCCTTTCCGGCAAGCTTACTGCCTACTCTTTGCCGAAACATAAAATTCAGGATTCACTTTGCGCTTTAAAAAAATTCCCGATAGCTAAAAAAATAAAAACAGGGAGATGGTGATGAAGACTTACACTCAGGAATTAATTTTTAATACAAGAAATCGGCAGGAGTTTATTAATATTACGCTCCAAGTAGAAGAGGCTTTGGCCAAAAGCGGAATTAAAGACGGCCTCTGTCTGGTTAATCCCATGCATATTACCTCGAGCGTGTTTATTAATGATGATGAAAGCGGGTTGCATCGGGATTTTTCCGTTTGGCTTGAGAGATTAGCGCCGTTTGGAAAAGATAAATATCAGCATAATTTAACCGGCGAAGATAATGCCGATGCGCATTTGAAACGTACGGTTATGGGTAGGGAAGTAGTTGTAGCTGTAACGGAAGCTAAATTGCACTTCGGCCCATGGGAGCAGATTTTTTACGCTGAGTTCGACGGTCAGCGAAAAAAACGCGTTTTAGTGAAGATCATCGGTGAATAGCCAATGCGGAAAATATCCTTACTAAATTTTATTACGTTTTTATCAGCATTTCTTTTGTTCCAGATTGAATTAATCATATCTAAAATATTCCTTCCAAACTTCGGAGGCAGTTATCTGGTTTGGGGCGCCTGCGTAGTTTTTTTCCAGGCCGTCTTGCTGTTAGGGTATTTCTTTTCATATTATCTGCAGAGACATATCGGAATCAAACGTTTTCTCCCGTTTTATTTAGGTTTATTCTGCTTGCCGTTAATTTTTTTCCCTGGAAGGAGCTTGCCTGGAATTATCTCCGTAAACTTAAATATTCCTTTAGTATTTAGTGTTTTTTGGCATCTTTTATTTTCGATTGGAGCGGTTTTTTTTGTGTTATCGACAACGAGTGTAATATTGCAATCTTGGTTAAGAGATTCGGATTTGTCGGAAAAAAATAATCCGTATGCTCTTTTTGCCCTGTCAAATTTAGGATCTTTTGTTGCGTTGCTTAGTTACCCGTTTTTTTTCGAAATGTTTTTGGATTTGAATCAGCAGCTTTTATTTTGGAGATGGATGTATTTTTTACTTTTAGGATTAATGGTTTTGGCGGTATTTAAGATTAAGCCGATTGCCGAGAACCGGGTATCTAAAATCTGGAGCATGAATGGAATTTCGCGGCAGGATTGCTGGAGGTGGTTGCTCTTTAGCGCTGCCGGGGTGATTATGTTTTTATCGGTGACGAATATACTTACTTATGAGATTGCCCCGATACCTTTATTATGGGTGGCGCCTTTATGCATCTATCTTGTTTCCTTCGTTTTAAATTTTAAACGCCTGAGCTGGAGCCCGGCTTGGATTGAGGATAAATTTTATTTAACTTTCTCCTGGAGTATTGTTTTATTTTTTATAGCTTTAATGGATATTTTGCCAATGATCATCGAGCTGGCGCTTATTTGCGGGTTTTTATTTCATACCTGCATGTTTTGCCAGCGTCAGTTAAATAAGAGTAAACCGATTAACTTAAGCAATTTGCCCTTATTTTATCTGTTGATCTCTTTAGGCGGATTGATCGGAGGGGTATTTGTTAACTGGATAATGCCGGTAATTTCGGTTTGGATTATCGAATATTTATGCGGATTGGCGTTGATTGCCTTAGCGCTGGCCATCGGCGATAAAGTCCAGAGGCTGGCTTGGTCGGATATATTTCAGATTACTTGTATTTGTCTTATGCTTATAATTTGGCCGATTTTTTTTACGGATTATAATTTGTTCGGTATAATTATTATTTTTACTGTTTTTAAAATTTATTATTTTAAATTAATAAAAAATCCGTTTGCGTTTTTTTTGAGCATATTTTTAATAATCTTGATTACGCCGCTAGTTTATTCACTGTGGACTCAGAATAATTATCTTTATCTGCGGCGTAATTATTATGGGGTATATAAAGTTTATGAAGAAAGAGGTAAAAACGTACTTCGGCACGGAACGACCATTCATGGCATGCAATATAAAGATAAGCAAAGAGAAGATCAGCCTCTGGCCTATTATTATAAGTTTACCCCGGTGGGCAGATTATTAAGCACGCCTAATGAAATAAATAATATCGGTGTTTTTGGTTTAGGTACGGGCGCATTGGCGGCTTATGCCGGGGACGGTCAGGAGATTGATTACTTTGAGATTGATCCCCAAATGCATTTTATTGCGCAAAATTTATTTACCTATCTTAAGCGCTCTCGCGGAAAGATTAACTTTATTTTTGGAGATGCGCGGATTAAAATTAAAGAAACAAAAGCGGCGCGTTATGATCTTTTGATCGTTGATGCTTTTAGCGGCGATGCGATCCCGGTGCATCTTTTAACTACGGAGGCGATAAGCGAATATCGCAAGCATTTAACGGATAAGGGGGTGCTTTTATTTCATATTTCAAATATGTATCTGGATTTTACTCCTGTTTTATTCAGCAATGCGAATTATTTAAATGCCCATGTCTGTTATAAAGACAATCATGCGGCGTCGGGAGCGGATATGCTTGCTTCGAGCTGGCTTGCTTTAAGCTGGGATTATGATTCTTTTCATAAGCTGGTGACCGAACTTGGATGGAGTCAGTACTCATCCGCTAAAAGCAGGTTTATGCGTCCTTGGACGGATAAATATTCGAATATGCTTTTAATCATGAATTTGGACAATTTATTGGATTCCTTAAAAGAGTTTAAACCTTTAAAATGGTAAAAGCGACTATGAAAATAAAAAATACGGCAATTAAGGTGGTCATGGGAGATATTACCGAATCACGGGTCGATGCGATTGTGAATGCGGCGAATAATAAATTGCTGATGGGCGCAGGGGTGGCGGGGGCGATTAAGCGCAAGGGCGGGAAGATTATTGAGGAAGAAGCGGTAAAGCAAGGACCCATCGAAATCGGTCAGGCGCTGTACACAGGCGCCGGAGAGTTAGCCGCTAAATATATAATTCATGCCGTTACGATGGGCATGAACTTTAAAACCGATGAAGTGATGATTCGCCAGGCCTGTAAAAATTCCCTTCAATTGGCAGAGAAGCTAAAAATTAATTCGATTGTTTTTCCGGCTTTAGGTTGCGGAACAGGGGGTTTTGATTTTCTGGCTTCGGCAAAGATTATGGCGCAAGAGGTTCTAAAGCATTTGCGTGAGGAGAGGACTTTTTTAAATGAAATCACTTTTTGTCTTTATAATTCGGAAGCGTTTACAGTTTTTAAGAAAGGCGTATTAGGGTATTTAGAGTATGTGACTGCGAAATTATCCGGCGGCCCCTATGTGACGGTGGATGCGATTATTGAATTGCCGGAAGGAGTTGTGATGATTAAGCGTAGCAATCCGCCTTTTGGCTGGGCGCTTCCCGGGGGTTTTGTAGATTACGGCGAGAGTTTAGAAGAGGCAGTGAAAAGAGAAGCCAAGGAAGAGACTAATTTGGATTTAACGCAGATTAAACAATTCCATACTTATTCCGATCCGGCGCGTGATCCGAGATTTCACACCATCGGAACGGTTTTTATTGCTAAGGCCACAGGAACTCCTCGGGCCGGAGATGATGCGGCGGAGGTTAAGGTGATTAAATCAAATCAAATAGAAAAGTTGGAATTTGCTTTTGACCATAAAAAGATTCTCACCGATTATCTTAAATTAAAAATAGACTAACCTTCACGGAGTTGTTTTTCAGCGTCTACGATATCCCGGTTGATTACGCGGATGGTTTCTTTGATTTTGTCTTTGAGCAGGTAAGAAGCCACGGGGGCTTGGCTAATCTCCCGAAGCACTTGTACGCTCATGCGGAAATAGCGCACCACCTCGCCTTCATCGCAATCCGTAGATTGTAAAGTTTTATCGAAATTTGTTCCGCGTAGCCAGGCCTCCATGCTCGAGCAGAGGTGAAAATAGGGCAGCTTGCTAAAAGGGTAAATTTTATAGCGGCGTTCTTTATTTTTGATACGGTCATAAGTTTCTTCGCAGGTTCTTTTTAAATGTTGGACGGATTTTGATATTCCCGTAGGCATGCGTTGGTTTTTACGCGGTTCAAAGACTACGCTGGCGGCGACTACCCCTAATCCGAATTCATCCAATTGTTCTAAGACGTTGTCGGCATATAACTCTGCGAGGACTAATTCATAGCCATAAATAGTTTTAGCGAATTTTCCTTTATCCGTAAGCTTTCCTTCGTGAATATAGCCTAAATCTTTAAGAAGCCTAAGCTTGGCCTCTAAAAGGTTTAGCGCTTGTTTTTGTTCATTCTTTCGTGATTGGTAATAATGTAAAGAAAGAGGGTAGATTTTAAATAATTCATCCTGGTATTTTTCGTAAAGATTTAGGATAGTGGCGTAGGAGGTATTCAGTTGGCTTTTTACTTCCTCGGGTAGCCCAAAAATTATTCTGCGTACCTCTTCGAAATTTATTCTTTGCGGATTAATGCGCGTATAAACAAATCCTTCTTTATCTATGCCGCGACGACCGGCGCGTCCGGCCATCTGAAAAAAATCTCGCGTTTTTAAATTGCGCACGTAGGTGCCGTAAAATTTACGCAGGCCGTCAAACATTACCGAACGGCTAGGCATGTTTATTCCTAGGGCAAAGGTTTCGGTGGTAAAAATAACTTTAAGTAGCCGGCTGGTAAACAGTCGTTCAATTACTTCTTTTAAGGTGGGGAGCATTCCGGCATGATGGTAGGCAATCCCGCGTTGGACCAACGGATAAAGCAGTTGCGCCGATTGTTCATTTTTTAAATTAAATCTTTCCAGCAGATCATCATACATTTGGCTGATCGCGCGAGTTTCTTTGGCATCCAGGAATTTAAATCCGTATAAATCAAAGGCGAGCTCTTCGGCGCGTTTGCGGGAAAAAACGAAATAAATCGCCGGCAATCCCTCTTTTTCCTGGACATAGCTAATCAGCGATTGCAAGCGGTTGGGTTTGCTGGAACGCAAGCGTTTAAGTCGGTCGAGACTGTCGACAACTTCGTTAGCGCATTGAAAGCTGAAATGTAAAGGTACCGGGCGCTGATCTTCGATGACTGTTTTGACAGTTTTATTATGAATAGATTCAATCCAGGCGGCAAATTGCTTAATATTCGGGATAGTCGCTGATAATCCTAAAAGATTCATGTGTTTAGGCAGAAAGATCAAAGATTCTTCCCAGACGGTGCCGCGCTCAGGATTATCGATGTAGTGGATCTCATCAAAGATAATCCAGGAATATTTATCCAAGCTTGCGGGTTCATCAAGGATTTTATTGCGGAAGATCTCCGTAGTCATAATGAGCACCGGAGCTTGCGGATTAATGGAAACGTCTCCGGTGAGAATTCCGATATTGTCTTGGAATTGACCTTTAAAGTCTCGAAATTTTTGATTGGAGAGGGCTTTAATCGGAGCGGTGTAGATTACTCCCAAATTATTACGAATGGCGCCTTCGATGATGTATTCGGCAATCGCCGTTTTACCGGCTCCGGTAGGTGCGGAGACAATTACGGAATGGCCTTGATTAATATAGTCAATTGCCTCTTGTTGAAAGCGATCGTAAATCATAGGGTTATTATAATCTAAAATCATTGATTTATCTAATAAAAATAATATAATGAGCTATGGGGTATGAGGTTGCGCTTTCGAAAGCTTGGGATAATTTAGCTAAACTTAAGGCGGCCAATAATTTATCGGTAAAGTTTTTGGCGGATGAGTATAGTTTAGATGTTACTGTTAAAAAGATTGTTTCTTCATCTTGTAATATTCCGGTCAAAGATTTCGTGAGTATTTTGATCTTGCATTTTTTGGCGCAAAAGTTAAAAGGCCTGCCGGTATTAAGCAACCAGTGGCTTACTTTTAGAGAGTTGTCGCAGGTTGAAGGGTATGCTCAGGCATATCACCAACGTTCCATTGAGCCAATTATCCGTAAGTATGGCAGTAATCCGCAAGAGCTAAAGGAGATTTTGCGTAGGTTGCCGGGGAAGCTTTCTGAGGGTGGCGATATAAGTATTATTATTGATGCTTTTGAAAATGTTCCGGTGCTAATTAAATTGTGGAAACAAGATGAGGAGTTTGGCCCGGATGCAAATATGTATTTTGATGCCAGTATAAAAGAAATCTTTTGTACCGAGGATATTGTGGTTTTGGCACAGATCGTGGCGAGTCAAGTGTAGTATCGGATCATTAAAGAATAGCGGAGATATATTTTTTGCGCAAGGAGAAAGATGAATAAAAAAACGCTTATTTTATTGGTTGCGGTCGTTCTCGCTTTAGCCGGTTATCTTTTCGGCGGAGATTTGGATCCGCGTTATCATTCTAAGGAAGAGGTTAAATGGAAGATACCTTTTGGCAGAAATTTTGATTACAGCAATATCTTAGTTACGCGGGCGGTAGACGGGGATACGTTAGTTTTAGAAAATAATGAACGGGTGCGTTTAATCGGCATCGATACGCCGGAAATGCACGAATCAAATAAGCTTAACCGGGATGCCCAACGCTCGGGCCAGGATCTGGCGACAATTAAACAGTTAGGCCGTCAGTCTTATGAGTTTACCAAGAAGCTTGTCCAGGGCAAACGCGTAAGATTGGAATTCGATGTGGAAAAGTATGATAAATATAAAAGGATTTTGGCCTATGTTTATTTGCTCGACGGAACATTTTTAAATGCTGAAATTGTTCAACAGGGCTATGCGTCGTTAATGACTTATCCGCCGAATGTAAAATATGCGGATTTATTTTCTAAATTATATCAAGAAGCGCGTCAAAATCAGCGTGGGCTTTGGAAGTAAATGAGGAGGTTTTATGCTAAGGTGCTTAACTGCAGGTGAATCACATGGAAAAGGATTGGTGGCTATTTTAGAGGGGTTTCCTGCCGGAGTTAAAATTGAGGCTGCGGAAATTAATAAGGAATTAAAGCGCAGGCAATCAGGTTTTGGTCGGGGAAAGCGAATGCAAATAGAAAATGATCAGGTCGAGATTATCTCTGGATTGAAAAGTAAGTTTACCTTGGGTAGTCCGATTACCCTATTGATTAAGAACAAGGACACAAGCATTGAAAAGCTACATAAGGTGTTGGCTGCTCGTCCGGGGCATGCGGATTTAGCAGGGTTGTTAAAATATGGTTTTACGGATATTCGGGAAGTGTTAGAACGCGCTTCTGCGCGGAGCACGGCAGCAACAGTGGCCCTGGGGGTTTTGTGTAAAATGCTTTTGGATGAGTTTGGAATTGTAATTACTAGCAACGTTTTGTCGGTTGGCGGGGAGTCTAGCAAGCGGGGTATAATTTCCAAGATAAACGAAGCGATCAAAAATAAAGACAGCGTTGGGGGAATTTTTGAAGTAGTAATTAGAAATGTTCCAGTGGGATTAGGAAGCTATGTACAGTCTGATCGTCGATTGGACAGTCGTTTTGCTGCGGGGATTATCTCTATTCCGGGAATCAAATCTTTTGAAGTAGGTTTGGGTGCTGGATATGCGGTTAGTTTCGGTTCAAAAGTACATGATGCGATTTACCATTCTAAGCTTAAAGGATATTTCCGTCTGAGCAATAATGCCGGGGGTATTGAAGGCGGCATTTCTAACGGAGAAGATATCGTTTTGCGTGCTTGCATGAAGCCGGTTGCGACATTAATGGATCCGCTTGATTCAGTGCATATCCAGACGAAAAAAATTTCTAAGGCAGCGGTGGAAAGATCAGATACCTGCGTTGTTCAGGCAGCTGGGGTGGTGGCGGAATCTGTTTGTGCCTTTATTTTAGCGGATTTACTGCTTGAAAAATTTGGTACGGATAGCTTGACGGATATTAAGCAAGCTTATAAAACTTATCTTAAGCGCATAACCGCATGTTGAATTTAGAATATCACGATGTCCGGATTGAAAAATCTCCTTTTTCGAATCAGGTTGTGGTTAAGGGCGAAGTAATTAATAAAACCGGTAGAAACTATACTTCTGTTGCTATCCGGGTGATATTTTTTATGAAAAATATTTCGGTGGTTAATATTGTATTGTCTATAAATGGTCTAACTAGCAATGCGACAAAAGTTTTTGAAAAGAGCATCGAAGATTTAGATTTCGATTCTGTAGCTAAAGATATTACTAATTACGAGATATACACCGAAAGTGCTTATTAATTGTTTTAAAAAATAAAGCGTGAGATAATCTTGCCCTTTTCGTCTATTGGAGTAGAAGGGGGTGAGGAAGAGATGGAAGAAAGTCAAATCAGCGTCAGCCGTATGCATAAGCTGGATACCGATTCCAAGCTTAAAGCTTTTGCGGATGTTTTATTTTCGGGAGTGGTAATTAAAGGATTTAGCGTAGTCGATGGCTCAAAAGGGTTATTTGTGAGTATGCCGCGCCATCAGGGTAAAGACGGTAAATGGCGAGATACGGTAACACCCACAACTAAAGAATTAAAGCAGCAGTTAGCGGAAGTGGTTCTGGAAGCATATAAAGGAAGCTAAACGAAATAGGGACGGTTCTTTTTTTAATTTTAAGGATCGTCCCTATATAAAATATGAATATTTATTTAGTAGGATTTATGGGTACCGGGAAAACTTCTGTTGGCCGAGCTCTGGCTAAAAGTAAAAAGTTAAGTTTTGTTGACTTGGATGAATTAATTGAATTAAAAGAGCAGCGGAGTATTGTGGAGATTTTTGCGCAAGCGGGCGAGCCGTATTTTCGTAAAATTGAGAAAAAAATATTAAAGCAGGTTTCCACGCAAAAAAAATTTGTGGTTGCTTGCGGAGGCGGTGTAGTTTTAGATGCAGAGAATATTAAGTTGATGAAAAAAACCGGGATTTTAATCTGTCTTTGCGCGGCTAGCGAGGTGATTTTAAAAAGGGTCTCGATGAATACATCGCGACCGATTTTAAACGTGGTTAAGCCTCGGGAGCGCATTGAACTTTTGTTAAAAATGCGCGCGCCGTATTATTTGCAGGCAGATAAAACAATTGACACCTCAACATTGACCGTGAAGCAGGTAACGGCCAAGATTTCTAAGATGCTCGTTGGGAATAAATGAATAATTTTGAGGCGATTGTAAGCCTGAATCTCATCCCGCAGATTGGCAGCGTGCGACTGGAATGCTTGCTTAATAGTTTTCAGAAGCCGTCGGAAATATTTAAAGCTAGCCGTAAGGATTTAGTTGCGGCGGTAGGGGAGCATTTAGGTGAAAGTGTTATTTCTTTCGATATCCGGCGTTTGGAAAATGATCTGGCTTTAGCCAAAAAGCTCGGCTTAAAGATTATTACACTTTTTGATCAAGATTATCCGCAAGCGCTTCAAGAAATACCTGGCCGGCCAATTGTGCTTTATGTTTTAGGCGATATAAATGCGCAGGATAATTTAGCGATTGGCATTGTGGGTTCGCGTCGTGCTTCGCTTTATGGCTTAAGTAGCGCAGAAAGATTTGCTGGCGAATTATCAGTTCGGGGGATAACGATTGTTTCCGGGATGGCCCGCGGAGTGGATACTTATGCGCATCGAGGTGCCTTGAGAGCTAAGGGGCGTACGATTGCGGTGATGGGAAGCGGGTTTAACCATATTTATCCTGCGGAGAATGTCGATCTAGCTAAAGAGATTTCTGCTTCCGGAGCGGTTATCTCTGAATTTCCCGTGGACACTAAACCTTTAGCGCAGAATTTTCCTCGGCGCAACCGTTTAATTAGCGGTTTAAGTTTAGGTGTTTTGATTACCGAAGCCGCTAAAAATAGCGGGGCATTGATTACAGCGGATTTTGCTTTGGAACAAGGCCGAGAGGTTTTTGCTTTACCGGGTAGGATAGATGCGATTGGCTCGATGGGAACGAACGCTTTGTTGAAACAGGGAGCAAAGATAGTTACCGGTTGCGAGGATATTTTTGAGGAGTTAAATT